>Ga0233440_1000101_pt1 | contig 111518 bp, 94 predicted proteins | sample SI_123_September_5_FD_182791 | JGI IMG/M metagenome (GOLD analysis project Ga0233440, IMG submission 182791) | Seawater microbial communities from Saanich Inlet, British Columbia, Canada - SI_123_September2016_120_MG | ecosystem: Environmental > Aquatic > Marine > Inlet | place: Canada: British... | reverse complement strand
TGGAGGTGCCAACGAGGCTCGAACTCGTGTATACGGTGTTGCAGACCGCTGTATAACCACTCTACCATGGCACCAAAAATTTTGTAATTAAATTAGCTGTATATCCGCGTCATTCGCTTCCACTTCGTTACATACTCTCTCGCCCTTCTCGGAATATTTAAGTATTTCTAAGCTCTTATTCATCGCTTCTCATCTCTAAATATTTACCTCGTCTCCACTCTACCATGGGACCATTAATTTAATGTATCAGGATTATAAAGGAAAAAAAAGTAATTTCAAATAGAAATTACTTTTTTCATTATTTACATTCAAAAGTTGATAACAAATATTCATATTTCGTTGTGTCTTTTATAGTTGTTGGGATTGCAATAGTAAAGAAAAATGCTTTGTTTTGATTACAAACACGAGCAGTTTGTAGAAATTTTATTTTTGGGGTATCTAGATTATATTTAGCCTCAAATATGTAAATTATACTTAATTCTTCATCCATAAATTGAAAATCTTTTGTTTCTAGTTTTGTGTAGTCTAAATAATCTGTTGAGGCTCAGACATTATTAAGCATTGAATAGTCTTTTGAGCTAGTGAAAGTATCTAAATTATCAGATAAGATAAGTAGATTATTAGCAAATCAATTAACAATGCTTTTTGAGGCTACTGCTAATTCTATTTCTCATTCTTTCGCTTTTGGTAAGATATTTTCTTTGTCTTCAATGACCTCCCAATTACTAGGAATCGCAATAGATAAAGTCTCAGTTTCCTTTTTTATTAATCCTGTAGTAGAAGTTGTTGCTTCATCATCTCAACATGAAACTACAAAAAATAATGTAAATATCAATATAAATATTTTTTTAAACATGATCTAATATTTAGTAATAAAAGTTAAGTAATCATAAAATAGAATTAATTCATCCATCTACAATAACTGGTAATAACAAAAAAGCTAAAACTGCTCAAAGTAGTATAAAAATTAGAAAGAATACAACACTTGGCACTTTTCAACTTAATGATTTTCTTATAAATAAATAAGCAAATAAAACAAGTGATATAACTAAAACTATATATGAAATGCTTAATATTTTTGATGTAATTTCTGTATAAAAATTTGCTCACACAAAATAAAAAGTCATAAAAAAGACAAGAGCAGATATTATAAATACAAATTTTGCAGCTTTAGATCTTTCTAAACTTATTTTTTTATCTTCAGAAAAATTCTTTTTTAATATTTCTTTTAATCACATACTTGATTTTTTTTAATTTAAAAATATATTATAAGGAAAGAAATTTAAATTAATAATATTAATAAATGAGCGTAACACAAGAACAAATTGAAAAATTATCAAAAATGTTAAGTAAGATAAATGTAGATAACAAAAAAATTACTTGAGATGTAAATAATATCTTAAATTATATCGAACTTTTAAATGAAGTAGATACTAGCTGAGTAAAACCTACTGTTTCAGTGATAGATACTAAAAATACACTTAGAGAAGATGAAATAGTTGAAAAAACAATATCTAGAGAAGAATTATTAGCATGTTCTAATCAAAAAGTAATAGCTGATCAGATAGCTATCACAAATATAATGAAATAATATAGTTATTATGATAAAAGAGATTAAATTAATAAATTTTAGAAATTTTGATGAATTAAAACTGAATTCTCTTGAAAAGGAAAACTTTATTATCTGAAAAAACGGTATATGAAAAACTAATATACTAGAATCTATTTGTATCTTATGAAATAATTCTATTACTTGACTAAGCCTAGATGAGTTAGTTAAAAAGTGAGAGGATTATTTTTTTATAGAATATATAAATAATGATTGAACTAAACTTTCTTTTACATATATAAAAGAAAAGAAAAAAAGAAGTTATATGTTTAATAATAATAAAATTTCAAAACAAAAATTCAGCTTATTAACACACAAATGTGTTGTTTTTTCTCCAATTATCATGAATATGATGTATTTATCTCCTAGTCTTAGGAGAGATTTTTTAGACTCTTTATTAAAAAGTTCTTTCCCTGTTTATGAAAAACTATTTTCTGAGTACAAAAAAATAGTAAAACAAAGAAATAAAGCTCTAAAAAACATAAATGAATGAAAATGTGAAAAATCTGAGATAGATTTTTGGAATAATAGATTTATAGAATCTGCTACAGAAATATATAAATATAGGTTTAAAATAGTTAATTTTTTTAAAATATCAATGGACTCTAGTTTGGAATATTTTTCATGAAAAATAAAAGATATAGAATTTGACTATATTTCAAAAGTAGATGAAAATTCTACAGAAAGTGATTTAAAAAAATACTTAGATAAAAATCTTGATAGAGATATTATACTATGAAAAACTGCTATTTGACCTCATGTAGATGATTTTGAAATATTAATTGATTCTTCCCCTCTTGCACATTTTGCATCCAGATGAGAAACCAAAAGTATAATATTATGGTTAAAGCTATTAGAATGAGTATTTATAGAAAAAATGACTGGCGCTAGGCCTATATTGATAATTGATGATCTACTTAGTGAATTAGATAATAGTCATAAAGATATGTTATTACAAAAAATAGAGTATTATCAGACATTTATAACTTCAATTACAAAACCTGAAAATAAGGATATTAACATAGTTACAATATAAAAGCTGTTTTTGTAAAGCTCAAATATAAAAAATGGTTTCAAAATAGACAATTTTATGTAAAATAGATACATAATTTAATTTTTATATATAAATTATGAAACTAACTACAAAACTTATACTTACATTTTTAGCTTCTAGCCTGTGCTCATACGCTTGAGTATTCGCTGCATGAATTGACCATTTTGAGGTCGAATTCAATCAGGATACAGCAAAGATTTGAGAATCTCTTGATCTTACTATAGAGGCTGTTGATAAAAATAATACTACTGTTCTAGATTATGAGGGAACTATACTTATATTTTCTGAAAGTGATCCTGAGGCAGAATTACCAAGTGCTTTAGAAGAAAATACTTATACTTTTTCAGCATCTGATCAATGAAGGATTAAATTTGAAAATTCAGTAAAATTTAAAAATTCATGATTACAAAATATACATATATATGATTTAAATGATGATACAGTTTTCTGAATAGCTGAAACAGATATAGATAAAGAGAGCATTATAACGAATATAGATATATCAATTATATCTCCGGAAAGTGGACTTACTATCTGAGATGATTCTATCTGAGTTTCATGAACAACTACAAAAAATCATAAAGTTAATATAATATTAAATTGAACTAAAGAATTTTCAACTACAAGTAATAATGACTGAATATTTGAGAAAATAGTAGAAGACTTAAATGATGGTGAAAACAAGATAAAAGCTCAAGTATTAGATGCAGATTTGAATGTAGTTTGAGAATCTAATGAAGTTAGCTTAAAAGTTGAATTAGATAGTTTAAATATAAAAAATGTCTGAATTAGTCCTGAAGAAATTGAAGCAGAAAGTAGTTTTGAAATAGAAATAATTGCAAATCCTGGTTTAGATGAGGTTAGTATAGTACTAAATGATGTATTAATATTATTAGAAGAAACTGATGCATGAGTATATAAAGTAAAGGCATATGCTCCAAAAGAACCATGAACATATAAAATTGATCTAAAAATAAAGGACGAATTATGACATGAAAAAACTGAATTATGAGCTGCAAATATTACAGTAAATGAAGTTGTCTTGCTTGTAGCTGATGAAACTTGAACATGAGTAGTAGCTGTTCAAGAAGATAATCCTATAATTGAGGAGGAAACTGATAAATTAAAAATTACGTGATTAAAGGTAGTAGAATTAAAATCTAAATCTATACTTACCTGGAATGAAATAGAGGATATTGAGTGATATAATGTATATAAAAAAGCAAGTGACTGAGAATTAGAATTAGTTGAAAATGTGGAAACTGCAAAATTTGAAATAGAAATTGTAGGTGATGAGACTGAATATGAATATTTTGCCGTTAAAGCTATTGCAAAAACTGCTAGCTGAGAATTGTATGAATGATCATTATCTGATGCTACAAAGGTAAAAACAGGTCCAGAAATGATAATTTTATTACTATTATCTCTGTTTCTAGGATGATTAGTATTTATAGTAAAATATAATAGAGCATAATTCAATAAGCAAAAAAAGAACTAAATATAATTTAGTTCTTTTTTATTATACTATAGTTTTTTCATTAACTTTTTTCAGCTTCATTGTTTAAATTCTCTTTAATTATCTTAAATTTAGTTTCTACTTCATCTATAAAATCTAAAAATTGCTCTATATTAAAAAATGAAGAAATTCCTCTTGATAATGTTTTTCAATAATTTAATGCTCATTCTAACTCTTCTATGTAATGATTATCTGTATCATCTGATGAATTTTCAATATGTCTGGTTAGATTATCTAGCTTAGTGTTTATTAAAACTATACAAGCAGGTAGCATAAGTTTTCTTAAATTATCATGTGCTTGTTTTCAGAGAAAATCCTTATATAAAGTTTTTGTAGCTTCAATTGATAAAAATATATCTGCTATTAATCTTACTACATCTAATCAATTATCTTTTCAATCAATATAACTCTTTATTTCTATAATTTTTTTACTTATTAGCATAGAATAAGCATTTTCTTTTAGAGTTTCAAATTTTATTTTTGATTCATCTAAAAATTGTTTAAATTCAGTAGTATCAATAATTTGAGAGACTGAACCTAACATATTGTATCAATAATCTAATGCATACTCTGCTTGCGCAATGTATTCAGTATCTATATGAGTCATAGTTCAATCAATATATTTATCTAAATTAGATAAATGAATCTCAATTCATTTTTTACATGCCTTAGGAACTAAAGTACATAATTTATCATGAAATCATTTTGTATCCGAACTAGAGACATCATCCGAAGCATATTGAATAGAATCTTGAGCATTTCTAATATAGATTTTTGCCTGATCAAACTTATTATGACCATTGATATAATTTTCCAATTCTACTAAATCAGCATTAATTCTTTTATTCCATTTCTTTGTTTTTTCAGCTTGTTGTTCTAATGACAAAACAAAACCAACTTTTTTGATAGTCTTTTCATCTCTTGATACATTAGTTTGCTCAGGAACACTAGTATTTATTCATGGAATAAGTCATAGTAGTCTTCAAAATTTCATAAACATATTAATTATACACTATCAATATAACCAATAATAATCATTTGTCAAGTTTTAAAATTCTATCACTTTTTTTAGACTTAAATCGCTCTCAATCATTCTCATATAAATAATCAACCATTTTTTTTGATTATATCAAGAAAAACTTCATATAATTCTCTATCAATAGGTTTAGCTATCTCTTTTAATCTATTAAATGACATTATAAACTTATATTTCCCTATTTTATAAAATATATCCTTATCCATAACTTTCGAGTATTTTTTTATAGACTTTGATAATAGTTCTACAGGAACTCATAAATCAATATCATTAACTAATGCAGCCTCAACTAACGATAATTCTAATCATGATAACTTAAAATCTAATCATTCAATTTGTTTGATTACTGAAAATTCAGACATCTTTGTAAATAAATTTATTTTTTTTCAATAAATATCATTTCCAGAAATAGTTTTAAATATTATTTCTAAATTTCATATTTTTATTTTTTTGTTTATTAATCTATTAACAACAAAAATTTTTTCTGGAATTTCTAAATTTTTCATATGAAACTCTAGTGATTTTCTTCATGAAATATAATAACTAGATCACACATGGAATATGATATACTTCTTTAGTAATTTTAAATAATATTTATCTATTAGATCAATCTTATTTAAATCTGCATCCTCAATATCTGGCACGATATACACTCAAGCCTTTAAATTAACCAAAATTCATAGAGATTTTAATTTATATAGATATTTATTAAGTTTATTGATATATATCTTTTTTTTCTCTGGATCAATCATTTCAAAAATATCATCTTTGAATAATATTTTTCATCATTTTGTTCACAATCTTTGAACAATTTTGTTAAAATCTAACATGGTAATTATTCCCTTTAAATAAGTAAAAAAACTCTATAAATATTATAGAGTTTTTACCATAAAAATCAAATAGTTTTTAACTTATTTACTTTACTTCTATGCAGGAAGTTTTATATCTGTTCTATTACTTACAGTAATTTGTGGGAAAGGTATCACAATTCATGCTTGTTTAAATGCCATATTTATTGTTTCAATAACATTTGATTTTGAAACAAAGAATGCATCTTTTGAATTAATCCAAAATCTAAGTGATAGTTTTATTGAATTATCTCATAAATCTTCCACTAATACCTCTGGAGTTGGTGCCTGTAATATATTTGGGAATTTTTCAATAACTTGTATCATTATTTTTTTAGCTTTAACTATATCCGTACTATAATCAACTCATATTTTTATATCAACTCTTCTTTTATCATTTGAATGGAAATTTGAAACATCTTCTTCTAAAAATTTAACATTTGGTATATAATATACTACTCAGTCAAATTGCTCTACTGCCGTAAATAAAGCATGGATTTTTTTAATTGTTCAAGTTCTACCTCATACTTCTATAATATCTCATAAGTGATAAAATCATTGAGTAACCATTAATATTCATGCAACAAAATTTGTCAAAAATATTTTTAGAGTAAAACCTATACCAAATCATAATCATCACATAAATATTCACATATCAATTCAAAGTATTGTTAGTGTGATAGCAAATCAGATTGATAATATTGATATATTTACCGTTCTAGATAATACTCAAACTAATTCTTCCCTACCTGATTCTTCTCAAGCATAAGATTTTTCTAAATAAGATGTTAGCCTAGAAGTCACTATTTTTGATAATAAGAATGTTAAAACAATAGTAACACAGGCAAAAATTATATTTAATAGTAATTCTGTACTAAAAAATGATAATATAATATTAGCATTAGCCTGACTTTGTTCCAATTCACTTCATCAAACAGCTGCAAATGAAAATTCAGAGAAATATATAATATTTAAAATGTATAACAATGAAAAGGTTTGAAATTTCTTCATAAACAAAAAATATATGTTAAAATATATAAATAATTTTAACATACATCTTTTATTAAAGCAAAATATGGGAGTATTAATACTTCATTAGCCTAAAATTGTAATCATCTGGAACATAAGAACCTTTTATATGACTCATACATCTAATAATATTATTATGCCAATTATCAGGACTAGAAGCGTAAATAGGCTTATTCATATCATTATTTCAGTACCTACTTAGCATTCTTATTTCATCATATTGTGATAAATACTTATTATTAAGCGTATTTATCATCCAATATACTCAACTTCTAGCATTTGGAAAAATTTTAGTAGCTCATGAATCAGTATTTCATACATTTCATATATTATATGGAGTTTTTAAATATTTTCATAGAGTAGTTTCAGCTAATCATATACACATAACAAATGAAGGATCAATGTTTCAATCAAGGGATTCATCTATCCACATTTGCCAATTATTAAATGAACCGACCGCATATTTATTAATTAAATATTTTTGTCTTTCAATCTCATTAGTTCATTCTAACTTAAATACTCTAGTATTTATTGTTTGATTCTTGAATTCATATCATCTTCTTTCTTTAAAATCACTATAAAATTTATATTGGTATTTTTCGGGTAGTTTAGTAAATTGAATATATGATAAATCTAAAACTGTAAGAGGATCTACATATTCTTCATCCTTAAATACTTCAAAATGTAAATGAGGTCAAGTAGTTAAGAATCAAGCTCATAAAGTACCAAATTCTCATCATGTTTGAGCAAATATCTCTCATTTTTTAACATAATCAAACTCTGAAACCAATATATCATTTATATGACCATAAATTGTCATATATCAATCATAATGTTTCAATGCAACATAAGCATAATCCTCAGAATCTGGTTCTTCTATAAATACTACATATCAGTCAGCTGGAGCTTTAATTGGTGTTGATTGGTTTGCTACTATATCAATTGCATCATGCTCAGATCAAAAATCTCTTTTATATTCAGTATCGTGAAAAAATGAACTAATTCATTTATCTGGATCAATAGGCCAATCAAAAAAGTTATATCAATCTACATCTCCAGAACTTAATTTAGACTCTGAATATATCATTTTATTTATATCTAAACATTTTCAAGTCAAGGCCCTAGTTTCTGCAGTATTTTTAGATACATCTACAAATTCACAATTGTATTTTTCTAATATATCATCTCTTATTCCATTAAACTTTATTTTTTCTTTGAATGCTTTTATTTGAACACTTCTCTCTATTTGTAATTTGTCATAAACATATTTTTGATAAAATGATTGTTGTCATTTAGAAACTGTTAAAATTCTTTCCTTAAATGTTTTTTTGTCAGCCAATATTTTCTTCTCTATAATTCATGTTTTTCTTAATTTTTTTAAGTCTTCCTCTTGCTTCTCTAAATTTACTTTTTTTAAATATAATTCAGCTATATAACTTCTATGATTGTCTATTAATTTTTTTCATGTAACCTGAATAATTGAATTATAATATAAATCGTTTATTACATCAGAAATATCTTCTTCATTTAATAGAATACTCTTCAAGTTGTCTATTTCTTTATCTTCGTAGACCGTATTTCATTTTTTGTAAACATAGATTAGATACTCTAGTAAAATATCCATATTTTCAGATATTTTTCTCTTTAATATTGATATGGTTTGTTCATTTACTTCTATCTCTTTTTTTACTTGAATTACACTTTTATTAATTTTATCAACCTTGATCAAAGTATTTTCTATATCTAAATCAAGTTGCTCAATAGAATCTTGCAAAGAAGTTATCTTTTCTAATAGTTCTATATTTTTTGCCTGGACCTCTTCCCTATCTTTTTCAACCTTGTCTCAAATATCCTCATAAATTCCTACTTTTTTAGAAATATCAAAAATATCACTATATTCAGAGGAAAAATCACCTAAATCTGACTCAAAGAGTAGCTCATATTGCTGTTTTTTAAAATTATCCAAAATAGCTCACTTTTGAAAATTAGTGAGTGCATTTGCCCAAGTAATTGGCAATAATATCAACATTATACTTGCTAATAAATATAATTTTTTAAGCAAAATTCTTAATTAATTAATAATACCTATATAGTTTAACTATATTAAACTAATATACAACAAAAATGTTAGCAAATAAAGCTTATTTTTTGTATTCTAAAATAAAATTTTTAATAGTTTCTAAAATAAATATAAATCTTTCTCTATTTTCTTCTAACAAAGTAATTCTAAATCATTCAAATGTAGAATTAAATCAACTTAATGGAACTGAACAAATTCAAGTCTTTCCTAATAAATAATAACAAAACTTTTTATCAAATCTCTCAACTCAAATCAAAAAATCAGATATATAAGATTCTATCTCCTGCTCTTTAATATATGGAATATATGAAGTATTCACCTTATCCATATTAAAAGTAATAGAAAGATAAAACGCTCATTTTGGCTTAATTAAAGTTATTTCATCTAATCACCCTAATATATTCTCTGCTAAATCAGCTCTATTTTTATATTTTTTTATTCTAGTTTCTAATGATAACTTATAATTTTTGCTCTCATAAATCTCTGGTAACACATATTGAGGAAGAGTTGTAGAACAGACTTCTAACATTTTAGATGACAAAATCGATTTTATATATTCTTTAAAATTGTCATCAGAGTCAATATTGTACACTTCTATCCATCCGCATCTAGAACCTGGCCAAGGTATATCTTTTGAGATTCACTTCATAGAAATTCATGGTACATCATCTACTATATCAGCTAATAAAATCTTATCTTCTTCTTCAAAAGTTAATTTTTCATAGATTTCATCAAAAATTAAAAATAGATTATATTTTTTAGCTATATCAACTATAGAAAGCAAAATTTCTTTTGAAAAAACTACTCAAGTAGGATTATCAGGATTAATAACAAGAATAGCTACAATATTTGGATTATATTTAACCTTATTTTCTAGCTCTAATAAGTCAGGATTCCAGTTATCATTTGGATTAAGAGAATATGTAATATGTGCTGATCAAGCATGAGCTGCTTCAGCTGAAGAGTGAGTTGAATACGCAGGATTTGGTCAAATAACTCTTGAATCAAAAGATAGGTTTCGATATATTTTATTTATAGCGTCTCAAAGTCAGTTAAAAAACAAAATATTATCTTTTGTTACCTTTGAACTTTTTGAGGATACATATTCCCTAGCAGTATCTAGTCACCTAGTTGGACAATATCAATAAACTTTATCCAATTTACATGCATTTGTAACTATTTTTTTCAACCAATCAGGTATTTTTTCTCATTTCTCAACTGGATCTCATATGTTTTCCCAGAATATTTCTCTACCAAAGCTCTCTACTTTTTTTGAAACATCAACTATTTCTCTTATTTCATAGGATAACTCCTTGTGTCATATGTGTAATAAATTTTTTCTCATAGTATTTAATTATCTCTGTAAGTTTTGTATAAATAGTTCTAAAAACATAAGTATCAATAATAGCAAAAATCATGTTATAATAAGTGAGGCTCATAGTATATTAAAATATATCATTGATAATATAAACATAGATATAAAAAATCATTGCCTAAAACTAGATAAAACATGATAGACATATACTCTTCCTCTAAAATAGATTTTCTTGAAAAAATATAAAATAATAGTTAAAAAAGTAGATACTCATAACATAAAAGTAAATACGATTGATATAATAGATGTTATTTTGTACTCGTATGGATCAAGATAATTTAATATCAAAATAAAAGTAATCAAACTAAGTACAAATATAATAAAAATAATAAATAATAAAAATCTCTTTTTCATATTAAATAAGGGGAAATTGGAATAAATTATACTAATATAAAATATACTTATTTTTCATAAAATATAAAGTTATTTATAACAAAAAAAATACTAGAAATATTTCTAGTATTTTTTTATTTAACATATTTCCAAATCATCTGATTCCATGCATTTATTCCAATCATTTTTTTGACTATCATAATAAAAAATAGGTATAATAATCAGTGTAAGAATACTACTAACAAGTAGTCACCATATTATAGTCCAAGCAAGTCATGACCAAACTGGATCTCATATAATAGTTGCTGCTCAAAATACTGTTGTAAGAGAGGTAAGAATTATAGGTGCAAATCTTACATATCAAGCTTTCAATAAAGCATCCTCAATAGTTAGTCAGTTTTTTTTCAAAACATTTATATAATCAATTAGTATAATTGCATTTCAAACAACTATTCATCAAAGTGCTATTACTCAAATCATACTTGTTGCAGAGAAATACTCATTATTCAATAAAAATAAAATTGAAAAACCTGGGAATACTCAGTAAAAACTCAATAAAAATGTAATCATTATAATTCAAGCTATTTTAAAACTAGAAAATTGTCATACTAATAAAAAATATATAGCCAATAAACTCAAGAACATTGCAATTCACAAATCCCTAAAGGTATCCATAGTAAGTTCCCATTCTCATCACCATTCTATCACATATTTTTTATAATCTTTTAATCAAATATATTCAATTTTATATGGTGACCAAGATAAAACCTTATATTCTCATCATAAAAATTCTTCATCCATTAAAATTCAAAATAATTTTATAACAGGATAAATTAATGAATTATCCCCCATTTCTCAATATATGTAATTTACTTCTTCTCTTTTATCTGTATTTATTTCATCTCAAACAAAACTATATTCAATATCAGCAACACTATCAAGAAATATTTTTTGTCCATCTTTATTTGTAAACGAAATATTTTTTAATAAATCTATACTTTCGTTCTGCTTATTTTTAACTCATAAAACTAAATTAGTTGCTTCTAGTGAATACTCATTCTGTATTAAATCAATATCCATAGAATTTATAGCTATAGCTAATGAATAAGCTACTTGTTGACTAGTTAATCAAGCTAAATAAATAGAATCTTTATCAAGTTTTACATTTAATTTTTTATAAGTAGTAGAGAGTGAATTTCAAATATCTACTATATCCTCTTTCACGGATATTTTGTTTATTTCAAAATTTATTTTTTTGATAAATTCTAGTTCATTTTCAGGATTTGCATCTGTTTTTATTTTCGCTAAAAATGTTGCCCTAACAGGTGGTCATGGTGGATCTTCTAATAATTTTACTTCTAAATCAGGATATTTACTCAATATATATTCTCTAAAAATAGGTCTTATTTGAATTGTATACTTTTCTGATATTAATCTATCATTTCAAGTTTTCTCTTTATATTCACTACTAGAAATTAAATTTATTTTAGCAGATAACTGATTTTCTCAAATTCTTGAGAGTCATCCTCTAAATAAATTTGCAAAATCTCACATAAATGCTTGACCAATAGTAACTGAAGTATTTTGTACAATATCTAGACCTCATCCTTGAATTCCTTCTCCTTCAGAGGAGAAAGAGGCTACTTTTTTTTGTATTTGTTCCCTCTCCTCTCAAAGGAGAGGGTTAGGGTGAGGCTTATATTGTTTAAAAAACTCTTCTACATCATCTTTTACCAATTCCATTTTTGATACATTCCATCATCTAGGAGCATCTATCCATAAATAAATTTGGTCTTGATTAGATTTTGGTAACATTCTTGCTTTAAATATTCATCACATGATAGGTCACACTAAAATAACAATTAATGTTAACCAAAAAACAAATTTAAACAGTTTTCTTTTTTTTCTAGCTTTATCATCTTTATTAAGAAACTTTTTCATAAATGATAAATAATATTTTCTTATATCAAATCTAGATTTTTTCTTTTTTGCAACTTTATTATTGATATTAATCTCTCAAATAACTACATCCTTTGCTCATAAATAACTAAGCCATGGATTGATAGTAAAAGCAATAAGTAGTGATATTAAAAGTGCCATAATAGCAAATTTTGGAATTGGTCACATATATTCTCACATCATTCATCAAACTGCAAACATTGCTCAAAAAGCTAATAATCTAGAAAATGTAGATAAGACAACTCAAACTCACACTTCTCATACTGCTTCCAAAACTGCATCTAACTTGGTTTTTCAAGTATAAACTCTTTCCTTCAAATGTCTTGATATATTTTCAACTACTACGGTAGAATTATCAACAATCATTCATAGAACCAAAATAAGTGCAAAAAGAGTTATTCTATTTATATTTTCTCAGAAAATTAATGCTAATAAAAATACAAGTCAAAGAGTAAGAGGAATTGAAACAGCCGTATTAAATGCATCCTTTCTTCATAAATATAAAGCAAGTACAAAAAATACAATAATTACAGAAGTAGCTAGATTTATTAATAACATATTTGTAGCATTTCTTGCAGTATCTCATTCATTCTGAATAACAGTTAAATCAATATTTCTAGGTAGATTTTTTTTAATCACTAGCATTTTTTCTAATACTGAATCAGTCAAAAATACAGAATTTGTTCCTGCAGCTTTTCAAATTCATAAAAATACAGCCTCTTTATTATCAAAATATGATAATTTATCTATTCTTTTTGTTCACTGTTTTATCTCAGAGATATCTTCTAAATATATAGTGCTGTCTCAAATTTTAGATATTACTATTTTTTTTAAATCGTTAATACTTGTAGTCTTAGCTTCAATTCATACAAATATTTTATCTCATGCATTTGAATTTATTGATCACGATGGTAAGTTTAAATTATTCTTTTTTAAAATATCATATACTTGCAATATATCCGTATTTCTAGCCTCTATTTTTTCTAAATCTAGATTAATAATTATATCATTTCTATATCATCCAACTATGTAAGCAGTAGTTATGTTATCTATAGTTTTTAAGTCCTGTTTTATTATATTAGCTATTGCACGTAAATATATATATTTTTGTTCAGTATCTAAATCACTTCAATTATAACTTATTGCATAAGAAATTTGAGGAAGAGTTTCTGGATCTATGCTTGTAATAATAGGTTCTCAAACTCATAATGGTTTCAATCACATATTTTCATTAAGTTTTTGCTGCAATCTTATTTTTGCATTCTCAGCATCTTCTCAAACTTTAAATTTAAGCATTAAATTAGCATAATTATCTCATGCTGTTCAATAGACTTCATCTATCCCCTCTATCTCCATAATCTTATTTTCCAGAGGGCTAACTATATAACTAGATACTTCTGTTCATGATAATCAATCAGCTGGAACAAAGATACTAAAAGCTGGTACTACAATTGTAGGATTATACTGTTTTGCTATCAAAAAATAGCTTCAAACTCAAGATATCAAAGTTATCATCACTAAAACTAGTGTAAGTTTTGAATTTTTTATGAAAAATTTTGCAAGTTGTGCAAACATAAGTCTTTTTAAATTAATTAAATATTTTTATACTTTCTATTTCAATTCTTCTCCATCCCAAATATTCTCTTTTCATTCTGTTATCAATATTTCTCAAACATTTAATGAATTAATTTCTGAGAATTGATCATTCTGTCTAAGGATTTCTATGTTTTTAAATTTCACCTTTTTATCTTCTAATACATAGACTCATGGAATCATAAATTTTGAGATAATTGCAGAGTTTGGTATAACAATACCCTCATTAGAGTTATCAAATATCACTTTAGTAAAAGTTCAAATTTTTATATTTTCTCATAAGTTATTCAAACTAATTTCTACTCATACTTTTTTTGTAACAATATCTTTTGATGATGCAATATTAGTTATTAATCAAAATAATTGTTTATCAAATCATTCTAGTTCTAATAATACTTTAGTATTCAAACTAATATTTTTTGATTGTTCTTCAGAAATTAAAATATTTAGTTCTAGATTCTCTTTATTTGAAACAAGTAAAATAGGTGTTCATCATCATACTACTTGTCAAACCTCAGCATTTTTCATTGTTATTAATCCATTAATTGGAGATTTAATAACTCAAGAATCAATCATAACTCATGCTGTATTTTTTTGTAATTCTGCATCTTTTATACTAATATCTATTTCTCTTAATTTTGCATTTTTTTGTTGTTTTAAAGCCTCTAATCAAGAAAGTATTTCATCTAATCAACTTGAGGCCACCTTTGAATTAGTTGATATTTCTCTTAACTGTCAATCATTCATTGCTTGATATTGAATATAAGTTTTTTCTGCTAAATTATGCTCTTTTTCTAATAATTCAATCTGCATAATACTTGATTTCTCAAAGTCATCCAAAGCTTGCCTAGATCATTTTAATCATAATATATATTCTCATGAAACTGTAAGTAAACTAGATTCTATATAATTTCAAAAATCCGATATTGTTTTTTTGTAGTTATTTATAGTATCAACTGAAAAATAATAATTATCAATAGAATTATCAACCACATTATAAACAATATTTAAAAGCTCTTTTAATAATTCAGCTAATTGTTCTCACTTATTTAATCATTTTAATATTGTTTCTCTATCTGGATTTTTTCATTCAATTTCATTGTCATAAAAATATTTATAATCATCATAAAATGTTTTTGCTTCTAAAAATTTTGATTCTGCATCATTTAAAAAAGCTTTATTTTTTGCTGATAAATAATCCTCAAAAGAGTCATTTTTATCTCTATTTTCATGACTGATTCATAATAACTCATCCACAAAATTAATAATATTTGTATCTATAATAATTGCTGATACAATAGCATTTTTAGAATTATCATAAATATGATTTTCCTTTGTTTCCAAAACTTGCTTAGTATGGTCTAGGTTTGTTTTCGCAGCCTCTACTCATGTCTTTGCAGTTTCTAATTGCGCATTTGTAATAGTTATAGCATCCTCTAATCAGTCTTTTAATCACTGTTCTCAAAGGCGAACTTGTTCTACTTTTGACTCCATTGCTAATATTTGTTCGTCAAACATTTTTAAGGTTGAATTTTTCATATCATATAGCGAACTCACAATATTCTGAGCAGTTGAATATCACAACTTAGCTTCGCTAGAATCTAGAGTAGCAAGCACATCTCATGCATTAACATAATCTCACTCATCTACATGAATATTAACTATTCTTCATCATACTTTTGGAGATAATTGTACAGTTTCTTTACTTTCTATATATCAAATATAGCTAGAGCGTATATTAATTGAACCAGAAAATACAGCTCAAGTTGAATAGTATTTTTTTGGAAGTTCTATATTTTCCTCACTGCATGAAGAAAATAAAAAAGTAAAAATTAATATACTAAATCCTAATATAATTTTTTTCATCTTAATTATTTATTAAATATAGTTTTTAAAGAAGATATTAATTCTAATATTTTATTATCAGATATTCTGTAATAAACTTCTTTTCCCTTTTTATCAGATTCTAATATTCCTTCTAATTTCATTTTTCATAAATATTGAGAAACTTGTGATTGAGAAATGCTAGAACACTTCATAATTTCTGATACATTTTTTTCATCCTCTCATAAAAAACATAAAATTGCTAGCTTATCTTTATTTGAGAAACTTTTCATTATTTCAGCTATTTTATCGGCTCTTTGTATTAAATCTTTCATAATTTATTGTATTATTATATTATAATATGTTAATATAATATATAAAAAAATAAAAAAGCAAATTTTTATTGCTTTTTTATAATTTTCACCTGATTCTAATTTTTTCAATATCTATACATTTTCCATCTTCTCAAATCTCAACTACTACTCAATTAACTACATAATTAGGATCCAAACATTGTGTTATTTTTCACCTCCCTACTCAAGTTAAAAATCTTTTTTCTACACTTTTATATTCTGCTCATATTACTGAATACAATGCTCAATTCATTCATACATCTGATATTAATCAGCTACCATTTGGTAAAATTAATTCATCATTAGTCTGAATATGTGTATGTGTTCAAAATATAAAACTTACCTTACCTTCTAAATAATAAGCAAGTCAATATCATTCAGGAGTTACTTCTTTATGAAAATCTATTATTATTCAGTCTAATTTTTCCGAGCTATTTTCCTCTATTATTTCATCTACTTTTATAAAAGGATTATCCACCTTGTTATTCATAAATACTTCTCATAAAATATGAATTACTAATAGTCTTTTCCCCTCTTTTTCTAGTATTTTGTATCACTTTCCTGGAAGTTTATAATCTTTTATTTCACGAAAATTAGCAGGTCTTATCAATTTTGAATCATCCGATTCTAAATATGTTTTTATCCTATCAATATTATCATATATATGATCTCATCCTGTCATTAGGTCGATTCATAATGATTCTAATTCTAGTACGTGTTTTTCAATTGGTCATCTTCATGATGTGCAATTCTCAACATTAGCAACTACAAAATCTGGTTTATGTTTTTCTTTTAATATAGGAAGTTCTTTTTTTAAAGCTCTTCTTCAAATTCTTCCATATACATCTCAAAATATTAATACTTTCATATTCTCTCTTACTAAATAATTATAATCCCCTTCTTTTAAAAAAGAAAGGGATATTTTTTAAACAAGTTCTCTTTTATAAAATGAAGAAAATATCATTACAAACAATCAGTATAAAAATAAAAAGTTAAATATACTAAATAAAATTAAGTAAATATAATTTGTTTTTATCTTGCTTGATACCTCTTCAACTGTTAATCAATTAAATTCTAATTTTAATGCTTCAAAATAATATAAATCATCAGTGCTCATATGTGTCTTTTGCTCATCCGTTATCGTTAGATAAGTAACATAATTATTTAAATGTCTTCAGTTTGATTCTAGTATATCTCATATATAATTTATAGGAGAAATAATACCTATAAAAAGTATAATTATAACAATAAATTTGAAAAACTTTTTAAGTTTTTTTGTTTTATTAATTGATTCTTTTACATAAGTTAAGGCACTAGATTCTTCTTTATAATATTTCTTATCCGAAAATATGAAATATGAGAATATAACTCTATAATATAGATAAGCAAACAATAATCAACAGATAGCTAATAAAATAAAACTTATAATTGCTAAATAGTTAAATCCAGAAGAAATATACAAGGATATAGAAGCTAAATCTCATAAGAAAATTAATGAAATTCAAATCAAGATTGAAAACAATATTACAAATAAAATTACTGGAATTAATAATATTCAAATATTTAATAATGTTAAATTAAAAAACTTAGTTACCTTCTTGAATCTAAAATAGTCATTATCTTTAAAGCTTAGTTGTTTTCATTCTTTGTATGAATTATTAACATTTATTAATAATAAATTAGAATATGAAAATATTATAAAATATACGATTACAATTAATGATAATAAAACATTTCATGTTATATTAAATAAGGGTGTTCAATTAAATAATCAATTAATAAGCATTGAAGTATTTACATCTGAAAAATAAGTATATGCTACAAAAAGGAATAATAAAGGAATAATTGCCAAAAATCATAGTATAACTGACCAAGAAAAAATTAATACCTTAGATATATTCCAGTGAAAAAAGTTTTTGAATAACAAAAATATATCTGAAAAATTACGTTTTATAAAGTTTAAATTATGTGCACACATTACCATAAATGGAGCCTTTTTAACTACTTTTTTAGTTGTGTTCCTCACAGTTTTTCCTGCAGTTTTTAATCATCATGAAGCTTTTTTTACTCAAGTTCTTGTTCTAGTTCAAATACTTTTTCAAACTGTAGTAACAGCTTTTTTGACAACAGATTTAGTAGCAGGTTTTGTGGCTGGTTTTTTGGTAGTAGTTTTTGCTACAGGTTTCTTTATTGTAGCTTTTTTTGCTTTAGTAGCAGTTTTAGTTGTTGTTTTTTTCGTAGCAGTTAGTTTTGCAGATGTCTTTGCTACAGGTTTCTTTATTGTAGCTTTTTTTGCTTTAGTAGCAGTTTTAGTTGTTGTTTTTTTCGCAACAGTTGCTTTTGCAGAAGCTTTCGCTACAGGTTTCTTTGCTATAGGCTTTGTTGTTTTAGTCTTTTTTGATGTTTCTACCATATATAAAAATAAGATAATAAATTACTGAAATATTTTAAAGAAAAACTAATTTTTTGCAACAGTATTTTTTATATAAAATATATATTATTTTTTATATTTAATACTTATCTCTCTTTCATCTTCTTTTCAAGTTATTGACAAAGATATTTCTATATCTGCTTTATAATATTTTTCTAATAATTCAGGCCATTCAACTATTATAACTCAGTTATTATTATCAAGTATGTCCTCTCCTCCAATTGCAAAAAATTCATCATATGATTTTAATTTATATAGATCAAAATGATATATATTATTGTATTTATTATAATAAGTGTAGGTTGGAGATATGATATTTCATGATTCTTTTAATAAGTTATTAATTATATACTTAGTTAAAGTTGTTTTTCCAGCTCATAAATCTCATTTCAAAAAAATTAAAGATGGCTGTTTTATCGTTAAATCAAGCTTATCAATGTTATTTAAAGTATATAATCTACTCATATAGAGGGAAAAAAGTTAATAAAATTTGCGTAAAAGTTTTTTTTAAGATATAATTAAGTCATAAGTTTATAAAACCTAATTAAAACAATTTTATGGAAACTTTAATAGAAGTAAATAAAAAAGATTCAAATGGTATCGTTATTTTTGAACTAGCTTGAGAGTTAGATGAAACAAATGCAGATAAAACATTTAAATCTATATATGATCAAATAGGAGAATTCGAAGGAAAAAATATTATTTTTAACCTTTCTGGTTTAAAATATCTTAATTCGAAATCTATTGGTTATATCGCTGATGTATTTTCAAATATTGAAGATGCTGAATGACAAATGTATATATCAAACTGTTCAGATTGAGTAAAAGATATATTAGAATTAGTAGGTATTACAACCATTATACCAACTGTAGATACAGAAAAAGAAGCTATTGAAGCAATTTCTTAATGCCTTAACCCTCTTTTAATTAAGAGAAAAGAGAGATAAATAATATTTATCTCTCTTTTTTTTGTAATTATTTTATTTAATAAAAACAAGTTTTTTTAATTTTGTTTCAAATTCTCATAAACTAAAATCTTTTGCTCTATTTTCACAATCAATTTGCATTTCTAATGATCTCTTTACAGATAAATAATTCACTCACGCTATAATATCTTCTATACTTGCTTCTGTTTTGATTAAAACTCATGTTTTTTTATCAATAAGTGACTCTTTTAATCATCAATCATTAACTCATAATACAGGTTTTCATGCAGCCATGCTTTCAACCGGACTCATTCAAAAGTCTTCATCAACAGGTATATAAATAGTTGCAATACAATTTCAAACATATTCAGTAAATCACTTATTTCAGTACAAAGTAATCATTTCTATGTTTTTGTATCATTCTACTATATCAAATACAGAAGAATACTCGGGATCATTTTCTCAATATATAATAATTAATTTTTTATCAGGCATTTTAGTAAATGCTTGCGCGACCTTATCAACTCTTTTAACAGAAGATAATCTTGCGAAACTTAAATAATAATCTTTTTGTCATAAAAACCTAAATTCTTCCAAATTTACTGGTGGATATAAAACGGTAGAATCTAGTCCTAAAAACAATTTAATTCTTTTTTGAGTATTAATAGAGTTAGTAAGAATTAAATCCATTTTTGAAATATCAGACTCATACATTTTTTTAAATATATACGACAGTATACTAAATATTGGTCTTAAAATGTAAGGTACTTTTTTCGAATACAATTCACGTAAATCATATAAATATCTAGGTGGAGTATGACAATAATATATCTTTTTAGTATCTTTTCAACAATTCCTTACCGAGCTTATTGAATCTCATGAAAATATAACAGTTTTATAGTTTTTTAAAAACTTAGTATTAAATAAAAAAGCTAATTTTAATTTGATGTGCCTAAATCATTTTTTGTATATTTCACTAGATACAGATATCAATTTTCAATTAAATCATTCTTTCCTTAGATCAAAACTTCATTTACTAAAAAACCCTGAAGCCAAATCACTTTTTAACGCTTTTGCCATCATTAAAATAAGTCTCTCTCATCATCATTTATATAAAAATGTATCATGCATTATAATTATATCATTTTTTGATTTATTTTCTGACATACTATAAATTTATTAAATAAATAACTAAAAGAAACAGAATCAAGGCACTTACTTTTTTAAAATTAATCTTTTCCTTATATATAATAGTAGCTAATACTATAGGTATAAATATTGAGGAAGTATGGACTAATTGTACAAGCACAAATGGTCAATCTCTTAATGCTAGCAATAATGCAACAAATCAGAAATAAGTAAAAAATCATTTTACAAGCCCTATCCTTAACTCATCTTTATGATCAACAGGATTAACATCATCATGCACATCCTTCTTTGCTACAAGTAAGTATAAGCTACCAATAATTCAAGAAAATAACATATAAACAGATATATCAAAATTTATATATGCAATATACTTATTAATACTTGATGACATTAGTATCATTACATTTGATAATATTAAAAAGAAAATTCATTTTTTATAATCTATTTGTATTTTCCTATTTTCTTTACTTGTTAACAAAAGAATAACAACTATTCATAACAATACCGCTAAAATTTGTATATTACTTAAGTACTCTCAAAACAATATCATTCATACAAAAAATGTAAGAAAAACATGTATAATCTTATGTAATGGGTAAAATATACCTGTTTCTAAGTATCTTAATCACTCTATTATAAATAAATTTTTTTCTATTGCAGCAATTATTCTTACTGCTATTAAAATAAATAATAAAATTCACAACTTGATATATTGTATATTGAATGCTAAATAAGTAGCTGAAAATATTATATAAGAAAAAGAAGAATATAATAATATCCTATGCTTGTTAATTTTTTTATGAGCTACAACTTTTGAATAAAAATTTGATACTCAAATAAGTATTCCTCAAATCAATCAATATATAATCCAATTTTCCATTTTTTTATTTAATTTTACTTTTTAATTCACTTATTTTATTTAGAGCATCAATAGGTGTTAAATTATTAATATCTATTTTTTTAAGTTCTTGTTCAATTGTATTACTACAATTCTCTATTTTTTTAGACTCATTAGCATCTATAGCTCACAATAACATCTGTGTTCAGGAAATTTTATTATGTTCTAATTCTAGTAATTTAAGCATTTTTCTAGCTTCTGTAATAGTTGATTTAGACAAACCAGCAATTTTCGCAACCTCTAGTCAATAAGATTTTTTTATTCATCACTGAATTATTTTTCTCAGAAATACTATATTATCTTCGTTTTCTCAAACTGCTACGGAAAAATTCTCTACTCATTTTAGATTCTTTGATTCATCAATAAGTTCATGATAATGTGTAGCAAATAATGTTTTAGCTTTGATATTATCATGATTTTCCTTCAAAATAGCCCAAGCTAAACTCATACCATCATATGTAGATGTCCCTCTACCAACTTCATCAATAATTACAAAGGATTTTTTAGTTGAATTATTTAATATATTTGCAACTTCTTGCATCTCTACCATAAAGGTTGATTGTCCAAGAAACAAATTATCATTTGCCCCTATTCTAGAAAATATTTTATCAGTAATTGGAACTACAGCTTTTCTTGCAGGGACAAAGCTACCAATATGAGCAAGTAATACTATTAAGGCATTTTGTCTTAAAAAAGTAGACTTACCTCACATATTTGGTCATGTGATAATATGAACAAATTTATTAGAACTCAAATTAAGATCATTAGAAATAAAATCTTTCTCTGATTGTTCAATAACTGGGTGTCTTCATCAAATTACGTTAAAATTGTATTTTTTGTTAAACTCTGGTTTTACAAAATTTGAAGAATAAGCAATTTCTGACATAGAACTAGTGAAATCTATAAATGCTGTTTTATCACTAAGTTTTTTTATTTCATTAAAACTATTTAAAAGCTTATCTCTAATTTCTAAAAACAATTCATATTCTCTTTCTGCTTTCTTTCATTCTGCCTCTAAAATTTCCTGTTCAAACTCATTTAATTCTATAGTTACATATCTTGATGCATTAACAAGCGTTTGTTTATGTATAAAAATCTCTGGAATCTTATTTATTTGACTCTTAGGTATTTCTATAAAATAACCGGAAGCTCAAGTATATTTTATTTTCAATGAATTTATTGAATATTTTTCAGATATCTCAGATTGGTAATTTATTAACCAATCTTTTGAATTATTTATTAAATTTCTATAATGATCTACTTTTTCGTCAAATTTATCTGCGATTATTTCTCATCACATTATATTATTTTCTGCATCTTCTTTTATACTAATATCTATTAAATCTATAATATTTTTTATATTTTCCACGAATTTTTGATAAATTATATATTCTAAATAACGAGTCTATTATTTGTATTTATTCTATTTTAACTATTAGAAAAATTTTGTAAAGAAATATTGTAATTATAGAGTTTTTAGATATTCTTAAACAGATTAAAAAAGATAGATTTTCACAATTACAAATGATAAAAATACATAGGAAGGATTCAATAATTGATATAATTATAAAGATAAATAATTGTAAGGAAAAAGAGATTGTTTTGGACTTCCCTTTCAGTCATCCAATTATTCATAGTTATACTTCATTAAAAATTCTAAAAAATAAGGTCTGAAAAAAAGATTTAATAATCATAACTAGTGATAAAACTGCTAAAAAAATATGAGCAAAATTATGAATTAAATACTCTCAAATTGGTGATTTAGATTTACTAGAATATAATTATAGTTTTTTTGAATATTCTATTTATGTTATCAAGCGTTATTTCATAGAATTATACCAATTTCTCTCTAACAAAACTCCAGATTTAATATTTGATTATCAAAAAAAATATAAAACTACAAATTCTAAAATGTGATTATTTCTACTATGACTATTATTTTCATTTTTTCTATTTGTCTTCATTTTTTATTTTGCTGTTAATAAAACTTACATTTATATTACACCAGAGATAACAATAAAAACTAAGGCTGAGAATTTTATCTTCAGAGAGCAGGAAAAAGATGAAATAAGTAATAATCATGTAATTAAGTTAAATGAAATATCAAAGTTAATTTATATCACAGATACTTTTTGAACTAGTTGAGTTGATGAAACTACATTAAAAAAAAGTACTTGAAGAGTAAGTTTTTATAATGAACTAGATGAAAGTGTTCAACTTCTTAAAAATACGAGAATACAAACTGATGAATGAATAATTTTTACTACAGATAGTGCTGTATATATTCCAAAATCAATTAGAAGTTCAACTTGAGCTATAATAGCTGGGAGTGTAGATATAGACATTACATCAAAAATACATGATAAAAAATGAGATGTAGCTTGAATCAAAGCAAATATATGAACAGGTACAATATTAAGCCTCCCTGGATTAAAAACAAATAAAGATAAAATATATGCTAAAACAATAAGCCCTACAAAATGAGCTGATGATAGTTATACAAAACAATTTACTAAAAAAGATCTTGAAAATGCTAGTAAAATATTAGAATGATCCCTTAAACAACAGGCATTAAATGAACTTAAACAACAAATTAGTAATGATAATAAAAACAATAATATAACTTATAAAATTTTAGGAGTAGATGATTTTTTGTTTTATACGGATTTAAAAATTACATGAGAAAATGATGTATGAGATAATATAGATAATTTCGATTTATCATGAACAGTAAAAATCACTAGTTATACTTATAATACAGAAAAAGTTTTAAATCAATTATCTAGTACAATAAAAGAAACTATCTTGGAAGATATAGAAAAAATGTTGTTCATAAATAATGATTCGTTAAGATTTTCAAATACAATTTATAAAATAGATTCCCCTCTTGAAATAAAAGCAACTGCTCAAGTTGAAGCTTTTTTTTCACATAACTTCTTAAATGAAAAAAATAATTATGTAGAAAAATTAAAAAGTATAATATGATGAATTGATAAAGATGAGGCATTAAAAATACTTCTGAATAATAAAAATATTAGTGATGTTAAAATTGATATAAGACCATTTTTTATAAATAAAATATCAAAGATAAATGATAATATAATTATAAAAGTTGTAGAAAAATAAAAAAATAACCCTATATGGGTTATTTTTTTCTAATTTCTACCTTTGTATCATCCTCTTGAAGAACTTGATTTACTTCATCCTCCTCTGCTTCCACCTCTATATCATCCTCCAGAACCTCATCTATTTCCACCTCTATATCATCCTCATCCTCATCCTCAAAATCTTCTTCATCCACCACTTTCTTTAGCTTTAGCTTCTACAATAACCGGTTTTCTAGGATTCAATTCTTTGAACTGTCTAAGTACATTATCAGCATCTTCCTCTTTTAAATTAATAAAAGAAAATTCCCTTAATATATCAATATTTCATACATCTCAAAGTTTAGATCATGTCTCATTTTCTATAAATTGAATTAATGATCATGGTGTAAAATTATCTAATTTACCTTTGGCAACAAATAATCTTCTTTCACCATCAACTCCACTAAATCATCTTTGTCCTCTTCAATCTCTATCTCAACCTCTATCAGAACCGAAACTATCTTCTTTTAAATCTGAATAATGAGTTGTTGAAAATTCTTTTCAATATCATTCTTTTAATATAGCTGCTAATACTTCTTCAGCAGGATTTCATAAATCAAGTAAATCTTTTGCTAAATCAATATAATGTAAATCTTCTGTTTTTTCTAATAATTCCTTAGTATTATCTATTAATCTTTTCTTCTTAAATTCTATTACATCTGAAATTTTTGGTAAAACTCCAACTTTTATTTTTGATTTAATTGTTCTTTCAACCCATGATAACATTCTAGAATCTTTTCTAGATACAAATGAAATTGCCTCTCATTTATTCCCAGCTCTACCAGTTCTTCAAATTCTATGTGTATAAGTTTCTGGATTATCTGGAAGTGAATAATTAACTACATGAGTTAAATTATTAACATCAATTCATCTAGCTGCAACATCAGTAGCAACAAGTATTTTTATTGCTCCATTTTTAAACCTTGCTAGAGTTTTTTCTCTCATTTTTTGATCAATATCTCCATGTATCCCCTCTACCTTATAACCTCTAGTCATAAGTTTTGCAGCAACATTATCAACATCAGCCTTAGTTCTACAAAATAAAATACCATAGAAATCAAATTCTACCTCAATAACTCTACAAAGAGCTTCAAATTTATCTCTTTCATTAACTTTATAACATTTTTGTTCTATATTTGAATTAGTTAATTCTTTTCTCTCAATAGCAACTAAATCATGATCTTTTATATATTTGTTTACAATATCCTTTATACTTCTAGGCATTGTAGCCGAAAATAATAATACTTTTTTCTCTTTTGGAGTATATTCTATTATTTCTTCTATTTCATCTTTAAAACCAATATTTAACATTTCATCGGCTTCATCTAAGATAAAATATTTAAGATTTTCTATTTTTAATGTTCTTCTTTTTGTAAGATGATCAATAACTCTACCAGGAGTACCTACAACAATTTGAGGTCATCTCCTTAATCACATTAATTCGTCCCTAATATTTTGACCACCATAAAGTAATTGTACCTTTACTCAAGTATCTGCAAATGATTTAATTTCTTCTGCTACTTGAATAGCTAGTTCTCTAGTTGGAGCTAATACAAGAGTTTGAATATCCTTAGATTTAATATCTAATCTTTCTAGAATTGGAAGGGCAAAGGCTGCTGTTTTACCAGTACCAGTTTGTGCTTGACCAATAATATCTTTTTCCCCATTCAAAAGTAATGGAATAACTCATGCTTGAATTGCACTTGGATACTCATATCCTTTAGCTGTAATTTTAGCTAACATTTTTTCTGATAAACCTAGGTCTGAAAATTTTACTTTATTAGTAGTATCTCCTGCATCTATTTTTTTCTCTAATGTATCTGACATATTTTATATGTTTAATAATAAAAACAAAAAAAGAAGAACACGCTTAATGCAAGTTCTTCTTTTTAGTGAAGAGAACTTCCAATAACTATATAATACAAAATTAATTTATGCGCAGTGTTAGTTCACTTTACTCAAATTATTTCCCTTTATATTGAGTTATTTGGAACTTCTTATTTTTTTGACTTCTGGAGTATACAAACTTATTATTATTATGCAAGTTTTTTTATAAAAAAAGTATATTTTACATAAATATACTATATATGTCAATATGAGGAAATTAACTAATATCATCTAACATTTTGTCTTCTAATCATTTAATAGATTTGATTACATTATTAAATATATCTACAAAAGAATACTGTCTGTTAGTAAAATTAGTATAAGATAATTCTAATTCTTGATATTTAACTCAATCTGATACCATTCCCATCTTATACTCATCTTTAATTATTTTAGTGGTCAAAATTGGGCTAGAGTTAAAAGCTACTCATTCTGGTGTTCAATGAGTTAAGCACATAGTATTAGCATATATTCAACATACTTCCTGAAACTCCTCTCAATTAACATTTAAATAATCAATATTATTAAATAATGAATGTACTATAACTGGATAATCCATAACTACTCTTGATACTATTTTTATTTTATTAAATACTCTTGAGAATCATCAGTTTATATAATTATGAACAATATAAGAAATAATAAGAAATTCAAATTCATCCATATTTTCATGTCTAAAATATAATACTAAACTTCTTTCCTTTTCATTATATTCTTCTAAACTAAAATCGTCTCTCAATGTATTTAATACATCAAATTGATAATTACTTATTCAATTAATATTAGTAATTCAATTAGTACTAGTTATTGAACTAGTTCTTGCATCAATTACTTGTTTTTGATAATCTAACAACACCTTTTCTTGAGATTTATTAACTGCAGATATATTTTCATTTCTTTCATCTTCTAGTACTTTGTCATTTTCATATTCAGATCTAATTTCTTCTGAAAAGTAATCACAAGTCTTTACAAATAAGCTATTTCTATTTAAATTATTAGATACTAAAAAATCTATTATATTTCATTGAATATCTAGGTACTCAATAATTTCATGCTTTAATGTTCTGTTAAATAAATTATTATAATGTCATCACATTATCTTGTAAGCAATTTCATTTGATAATCTTACACCATCTTCCCTAAATGAAAATTCAAACCCTGTATATAATACTTCTAATCATTCCAAAGTTATATTATCACATGCTATTAAAAATTCTCCTAACTTATCATAAGCAACTTTTCAATCAAATATTATTTTAAACAATGATAGTTTACTTTGATTCATAGATATTGATTTATCTCATACTACAAATAAATCATCTATTCTAAAACTAAAATGCAGTTCTAATAGGTTTATGATTTCCCTCATATAACTGTTAGGTCATCATGTAGTAAATTTTAAACTAGATACCAGATTTCATTGTAATCTAAGAATATTTAAAAATTCCAAAATATCTAAATCATATGAACTCTCTTTAATTATACTTACTAAAGATAGTATAGAAACTGGTTTATATATTTTTATGATATCATCTAAACTTTCTGAATCATTAAAATTATCATTATAAGTTTTTTCTATAGATTTAAAACTTGAGATAGTTACAGGTAAATTATAAAATTCACAAATAGTTTTTAAATTATTATATGAATTTTGAATTGAAGCTCCAATTAAGTGAAAATTGGATAATATATATACTTTTTGAATAAATAAAATGAATCCTGATTGATATTATTGATGAAAAATACAAACAAATTGAAAAGATTCTTCATTATCTCTTTCTTATACTAAGAGTATTAATAAAAATTCTAGCGTCTCTATTAATGCTAATAAAACTGATAAATGAATGTTTGAAGCAAGAAGAGCAGGTCATAATAACAAAGTATGATTAGAATATTCTTTTAAATTTTAAATAAAAAGATATTAAATTAATTAATTTAATATCTTTTTTTATTACTTTCAATAATGTCTTTTCTTCTTTGATCTTGGTCTCTTTTTTTCGTTAATTTTTTTAGTTTTTTCTGATTGTCATCTTGGAACTATTACATCCTTGTACGAATCATCTTTTACTACTTCAAGTTTCTGCCCTATTAATTCTTCTACTTTAGTGAGTTTTTCCTTATCTTGGTTTGTACAAAAAGATATAGCTAAACCATCCTTTCATGCCCTTGCAGTTCTTCATATACGATGAACATATGTTTCAGAATCAAGTGGTAAATCATAGTTTACAACACATGATAAATCACTTATATCCAATCATCTTGAAGCTATATCAGTAGCTATTAATACTTTAATATCTCCATCTTTTAGAGCTTTTAATGCTAATTGTCTAGCATTTTGTTTTTTGTTTTTATTTATGTAGCTACATTTAACACCTGAAGATTTTACAAATTCATATACTTTTTCACACTCATCTAAAGTATTTACAAATACTACTATAGAACTCAACTCTGCTCTTTTAGTTATTTGTTGTAACAGTTGTCTTTTATAGCTTCTATTTATGAAATATACTTTTTGAATAATAGTATCTGTGGTAGTAGAAGTTGTATGAACCGTTACATGTTCTGGATTGCTTAATATTTCCTTACTTAATTCCTTAACTTTTGCTGGCATAGTAGCAGAGAAAAACAAAGTTTGCTTAGATTTAGGTATTCTTTTTATTATTTTTTGAATATCAGATAATGATCACATATCTAACATTCTATCTGCTTCATCTAGTATAAATATCTCAACATAAGAAAGTTTTATAACTCCCTGACTAATAAGGTCTTCCAATCTACCTGGAGTTGCTATAAGTATTTCTACTCATTTTTCAATTGCTTTAACTTGATGAAATTGATTTACTCATCCATAGATAACAGTATGTTTCATATTTACATTTGTAGAATATGGAGCAAATGTTTCTCCTATTTGAATAGCTAATTCTCTAGTAGGAGCTAATATAAGAGCCTGTATTTTTCTCTTTATTTTTCATTCTATTAATCATTTTTTTAATCTATTATTATAAAGAGTATGTAAAGTTGGCAAAGTAAAAGCTAAAGTTTTACCACTACCAGTCCTTGCACTAGCAAAAATATCTTTTCATGAAATAGCCAAAGGTATAACCTTCTCCTGAACTTCAGTAGCATCTGAAAATCATTCTCTATCGAGAGCTTTTAATAATGGTGGAATTACATTTAATTCACTGAAATTCATATATTCTATTTAATGATAATTGCTCGGATTATATATTTTTTGTGAATAAATTCAAATTATAAAAGAAATATAGAGATTTTATATAAAATATATTTTAGTATTATATATTTTTTATTACAAAATTCGTTATTGACTTATTATTATTTATAGTTAAAATATAGATATGAAAGATCAAATTAACTATATTCCTGAAGTTCTATATAATTGTTTCGAAACCATTGTAATTCCAGATTTACATGGTAATTTTGAGGCATATAAAAATATTTTATTAAGAGCTTGATTAGTTGATGCAAATATGGATTGGATTTGAGATAATACTCAAGTTAAATTTTTATGAGATATAATATTCGATAGACATTTTAATTGAATTAAAATACTAGAATCTATAAGTAAATTGAGATTCCAGGCTCAGAAATATTGATGAGAATTAAGTGTAATTGCTTGAAACCATGAAAATTTTTGAATAACTAAATTTGCTAATCCTAAAAGTTCTATAAATACTCTTGATAGAGACAATATACACGAACAAATGAGATGATCTATAGAATTTATAGAAAGATTTTGAGAAAAAGAGTGATGAACTCTAATTGAAAAAATTAGAAATACGCAAAAATGAAAGAGAATTTTAACAGATATATCTAAATTTAAACTTGTTGATAGGACCGGTTGAAATCTGTTTGTACATACTGATATGACCAAAAATATGGTTAAATCTATATTATGATTTTGAATAGAGTATTTAAATACATCATTTCAAAATCGTGTATTTAATGTTCTATTAAAATGAGAAAACATCCAATCTCCACTTCAAGTTATAATGAACACGTTTTTAAATACAAATAATAGGTGATATTATAAAGATAATGATAATAGTATTTTTTCAAATAAAGAATGATTATTATTAAAAGAAATGTGAATAGATAATATATTTCACTGACATACTCATCATTGATTAGATGTAATAAATATATGATGAGTTAATAATATTCCCCTAGATCTTAATTACTGAATGTGACTATCATTGAAAGAATGAACTGAAACTTTTGCTAAGATAACAAATATGTGAGAGATCTATATAATAACACAATGAAGTTCAGAACAGTGAGATAAATTACATAATTTTTTTAGACAATAATTATCAAATCCAGTAATGATTTACGAAAGCTGAAATTCCTAAATATTTAGATATTTGAAATCAGCAAGAAAAAGAAAGAAATAAATTATTTATGTAAACACTAGATTTCAAGAATTGATATCCATTCTATGTTTTCTATGTTAATCGGTCATATTTCTATAATATCACTATTGAAATTCACAAGGTTATCAGATATTTCTTGACCATTTTGTTTAAGAATTAAATTATCAATATTACTAAACTTTCAAGTTAAGGTTAAAGTAACATTTAAATCTTCATTCTCATCCATTATTAAATCTTTAGAATAAAGTGAATCGTTCAATCTATCAATAGAAATTAAAAGTTCATCTGATTTATTTATTTTTAAATCTGCTTTATTTAAATCAATATCTACTTTATTAACTCTTGACAATTCTAGTGATAATTCATTCTTATTTGACTCTACTCCATGAGAAATAGCTCTAAGTCCTCATGGTAAATTTTCCCAAGGATTTGTGATCTCAATATTTGTCCAATATGACTTAGTATGTTCATTAGTATATGTTTTAAATACAACTGTGCTTGGATTTACTACCCTCTTAAAGTTTTCTAAAAAATCAAATGTACCATAATAGTAATTATCTTTTCTAGGATTTAAAACACCATCTATATTTTCTGTTGTTTCTAAAGCTCATACATGAAATAAAGGATCAACTTTATGTGAAACTTTAGTAAAAATATATGCAAACTTATATCATGAAGGAAATTTGTCATTCAATTCTGAAAATGTAGGAGTATGTCAAAAGTCTAGTTCTACTCCATCAACAACTTCCTTTCAATCCCAATCAGAATTAGTAGTCATATTAAAACCGTAGTTATATGTTGGCTCTTCTCTTGGTCAATCTAAATAATTATAGGCAAGATTATCTTTAGTTCCATGAGCATGAAATACAGGAAGATTATATGCATTTTCTATCAAAAAATTAGCACTTTGCATTTTATACATAGTATTTATCTCTAGGTTATCCTTATCATAGCTTCATCAAGAAATAACATCAATACAAGCTCTTCTTCAAGGATTATGTTCCCATATATTATACCAGTTATTTGCTGGGCTAATAGGTGCAATTGCTGCGAAAATATCAGGATTTCTAAGTCATATTGTATAAGTTCATTTCCCTCCCATAGAAAATCACATTAAATAAATTTTATTTACATCAATATTATAATTTGCTTTCATGTATTCTATAGAATCAAGAATATCTTGCTCTCAAGGTCATGCAGTAGAATTTGGTGTGTTTATATATGATGAAGAATATGGGTAAGTACAACCAAGGTCCTCAAAATTCCAAGATCTTCCCTTAGGAGCTATAGCAAACCAATCTCTATTTTTAACACCATTAATAGCATCTCAACTTGCTGGACTGGCAAAACCTTTTCAATCACCTCATCCTCAATGTAACCATACCAATAGTGGTCTAGGTTCGTCTAAATTTTGCGGTATATACATATATCATTCTAATTCTGCATTATCAACTGTTGAAAAATATGATATTTCTTGAATATCATTTAGTTCAATTTCTTCATTATAAACATTAATATATGCTGATAACTTATTTCATTTTAAATCATAACAAGATGCAGATAATATAACTTTTCATATAGGAAGTGTTGATGGTTCATAAATTGACAACCATGTGTTATCTTCTTTAGGTGTCATTAAATTTTCCTCCTCTCTATTTATTGATGAGTAACAATTATTAGCTAATGGTGAAGATACAAGAAATTCTACTGTAGTAGTAAGTATATCACTTTCATTTGGACTAATAATTGTGACTGAAGGATTATTACCATCTCAAACAGGCTCAGTATCAAGCATCGTCTTTCTATAATAAATTATTTTCTTATTAATACTTGATTCTATTAAATTTAATGCTACTATAATTTTTTTGCTAAGTGTATCCACTTTTCTATCTTTTAAATTATCTATTTTTTGAATTACAGTTTCTAGTTTATCTATTCTATCCTCAATATTAGGGGTAGTTTTTTCTAATTTATAATAAAAATAATTCATCTTACTTTTTATTCTATCATTGAAACCTGCGATTACTATATTATAAAATCAAAATAATAATAAGGTAAATAAAATAATTGTTAATACTTTTCTCATGGTAATTATTTAACTAATAAAATATCATATAAATATAATTATATAAAACAGAAAAACAAATTTTTTTTACATTCAAAAAACTTTCATAAATACAGTAATTTTTTTATTACATATATGGCATCATCCTATTTCTAATTTCTTTATTTACTTCTTCCAATATTGATATAACTAAAGGACTACAATCCAAGTTTTCAAGACATTCTTGTCTTAATTCTCTCAACTCATAATCCTTATATTCTGAAATTTTCATGATAAATTAGTTAATAACTAAAAAAGTAGATTAAGCTATTGTTTAATCTACTTTTATTATCTGAAAAATCAAATTTTTAATGTATAATATTCTTTTACATCTTTTCCGGCATTGTAATACCTAATATATCAAAACTATTTTTTAATACCTTAGTAAACATATCTATTAACTGTAAGCGTAATATTTTCTTTTCTTCGTCTTCTTCATTTAATATATGAACACTGTTATAAAAACTACTAAATTTTTTAGTAAGATCATAGGCATAATTACATAGATGATGTGGCATATTAGTATCTAGAGTTTTATTTAATACTTCTGTATAATTTTGAATTCACTTTAATAATTCAATTTCTTGTTCATGTTCAAAATTTGAATCAGTAGTTCAAATAGATTTTCAATATTTTTCTATTATTCTTCTTGCTCTTACATAGGCATATTGAATATATGGTCAACTATTCCCTTCAAATGTCATGAATTCATCCCAGTCAAAAATCATATCAGTTTCTCTTGATTTTTTTAAATGACCATATTTAATAGCTCAGATTCAAATTTGTTTTGATAATTCATTTAATTCTTCTTCAGATAAATCGTCTCTCTTTTCTAAAATAATAGCTTTAGCTCTAGTTTCTGCTTCATTTAGTAATAAGTCTAACTTTATTATATTTCATTTTCTTGTAGAAAATGCACCCTCTTTTCAGCTTATAAATCAATTAGCGGCATGAATTAATTCAGTTTGTATTCATCAATTATTTAACCAACCTGCTTTCTTTGCTATTTCAAAAGCTTGCTTAAAATGAAGTTGTTGTCTAACATCAACAAAGTATATAATTTTATTTGCTGAAAAGTTATTTACCCTATATTTAATTGATGCTAAATCAGAAGCTAAGTATCAATGTGTAGAATCTTTCTTTTGAAGTATACATGAAGGAAGTTTTGTCTCATCATCAAATATTACTCATACAGAATTATCATTATTTTTTGTAGCAATTCATTTTTCTACTAACTCAGAAACAATTGATTCCATATCAAATTCTAGATCAGGATAATTTTCCATTTTTGGTAATCATATACCTTCATAAAAACTTTCACCTATATTATATTGTGGATAAACAGCAAGTCTTGCTAACTGTTTATTCATATCACTAATTGTATGAGAAGTGAACTCTGCCCACATTTTAATTGATTCTGGATTTCATTCTGAGAGTAATTTAAATTCATCTCTAAATTTTTGTTCATATTGTTCATCTTTTTCAGTTTCTTCAGTAATTTTCACATATAACTCTAAAAGATAATCAACTGGATTTTTTTCTAACTTATTTTTATCTCACCATAACTTATATGCGGTAATCAATTTTCAAAAAATAATACCCCAATCTCCTATATGACTATCAGAAATTACTTTAAATCAATTATTTTTATATAAATTAATCATAGTCTGACCAATATTTGGTGTACACATATGACCAATATGCATAGGTTTACCTACATTCATTCATATATAATCTACTACTATCAGCTCATTATTTCATGTATTTGGTGATAAAAAAGCTTCTTTATCAGAATAAATATTCTTGAATATATCAGAATAAATAGACTCTGATATTTTAAAATTAATAAATGGTCCTGCAGATTGTACTTCATCTATAATATCATTTTTTCATAATATTCCCGATAATTCACTGGCAATCAATACAGGATTTTTCTTTGTATCCCTAGCTAATATTCAACAGTTAAATGATAAATCTCCAAATTGTTTTTTTGGGACTTCTTTTAATAATAATTCTGATATTTCTATATTATATAATTTTTTTATAGCTCATTTCAGTATTTCAATAATTTTTTCTTGCATAGTTTGCTTATAGTACTAATGTTAAATTATTTTTATTATATTTAAAAATATCTAAATGCCAAGTTATCAATGAAAAAATAATAATCATGACTTTTTCTAGTCACTATAATAATTTTTTTAATTTATTTCTATATTTTTAGAGTGAATTTGACTATTTTAATAAAATACTTATAATTCAAATCTATTCTTAATTAATGAAAGAGGATTTTGCAATGCAAAAGTTAGAAAATAGAACAACAGTTTTTATGCGGCTACCAGAAGGCGTAAATGTACTTGAAAAAAATTTGTACAGAAACTTCAAAAGAAGGGCGATGCAACATGCAAGCTTTATGTACCGTGATGAAGGTAAAAAACCACCCTTATTTCGAGTACATAAAAAAGGCTCGTTGTTTGATTCTACGTTCACTGTACTTGTAGTTCGCAATTCTTTTGAAATTATTTACGATAGCTTCGGTGAATCTGAAATCGGATTCAGCCTTGTATTCAGGCACTCAAATGGTGCCTATAACAGGCTGACAGTTATGAAAACTCATAAGGCTTATTACGAACCTTGTGGAAAACCTGAGTTGTAGTAATTGATTAACACTTTTTAATAAGTCGTTTGAAAATATAAGAATAAGAATGTTATGAGTCTAAACTAAAGATAAAACATTCCCCTTATTATTTCTCTTTTCGCATCTTGTTAAAACTAACTAAGAAAAAGCTGCTATATGCGGCTTTTTTTGTTGAACATTTTATAAGTAAAAGATTTTTGGAACTATTAATAAATAAATCAATAATTTGACATAATAATATTATTATATATCATATATTTACATTTTTTATGGGGACTGTTGTATTCATTTATTACACTCATCAGATAAATTCAAATTTAGTTAAGCTAAAGGATGCCTAATATCATGAATTAGGTAGCTATATCAATACCTCTATAGGATTGTGGCTAATAAAAGACCTTTTCTTTGTATAAAATTGAACCTGACGTGCCTGAGATTACTCTCTGGGGTACCCGCTATACAACCAAAGGGCTACTATTATATTAGTAGTCCTTTAACATATTTAAAAACAAAAAAAGTATCAAATCATATAATTTGATACTTTTTGACTTTATTTAAACAATTACATGCCATCCTAGAGAATATTAAAAACTCAATAATACCAAATTAAAATTATTTTTTATAAAATTCTATATTTTCAATAAATCTTATTTTTAATATCTCATCCTCTTTGTAATCAACAAAAAGTTTATAATTTCATATTGAAATAATAATTGATAATTGATTTTTATCTCATACTTTTTTTCAAAATATAATTTCTTTTTCACAAGTTTCTTGTAAAGATGAATATATTTGATCTCTAAATTTAGTTGCTATATTTTTGTAATTTTCTTCTATTAAGTAAACATCTTTAATTCATGAATCTATAAATAAACTTAAAAAACTGTTTAAATATCAATCTATAAAGTTATCTATTTTATCAATAACTTCTGATTTTAATTCTATTTTAAACATATTGACTTTCTTTTTGTTTATTGATTATTTTTTTAGAAAAAGCTTTTGCTTTCTTTAAAATTTTTTTATCTGATATTTTTTTCGCTTCTTCTAATGTATAATATATATCTTTACTCATAATTTTGGAAATTAATTATTATATATTTATATTATAATCGCAAAATTAATAAAGCAATTTTTTCTATTGTAATCTCTCTAGGAATCAGATTAATTTTTAAATAAAAAATGCATTAATTCAGATTAATTAATGCATTTCTCTTTAAATCTTAAATGGCAGCCTCACTAGGAATCGAACCTAGCTCGCGGGATTTGGAATCCCGAATTCTAACCGATGAAATATGAGGCTATATATTGGAAATTAATCAGTTTTTATATGACCTATTCCTTGTTTTTTGTATACTCTTTTCTTATTAACTTCTATTTTTTTTGTAATTTCATCTTCTAGATTTACTCAAAGAATTTCAGCTAGTCATAATAGATAGATTGTAACATCTGCTAATTCTTCTCAAACATTTCATTTATCTCTATGGTAAGCCTCAAAAGCTTCTGCAAGTTCTCAGTGAATAAGGTTAAATTCCATATCTACATTTGTGATATTGAATCATTTATTAACCTTATTTTGAAATACTTCTTTTTGAAGCTTTTGTAGGTCTAACATAATCTTATTTTAAAATATTTTCTATTCCCCCTCATTTATAGGGAGGGGGTTAGGGGGTGGGTTGTTTATACAGAAAATCTATAGAAAGCAGTAATTGAATCTTCACCAATAAAGTTTTTCACTTTTTGATTTGGATCTATAACAAAAGCTTGTTCTAATAGAGAAATATCAGATTTGAATTTTCCCATTTTCCCTCCAATAATTTTTAGTAGTACATCATCTGATTTACCACCCATTTTTGGATCATTTTTCATTATTTCTAATTGAATAGATTTTTCTTTTTCTATTACTTCTTCAGAAATATCATCTGGAGACAAATATTCTGGATTAGCAGCAGTTACATGCATAGCAACTTGTTTTGCTTTTTCTTCATCTGTTCAAGCTTTAGCAGTAATAAGTGCAGCTAATTTACCATTTGAATGAACATAAGATGAAACTACATCAGCTTCTACTATTTTATATTCATTTATTTGTAAGTTTTCACCTAATTCTAATGCGTATTCACTATTAATTTTTTCTTGAGCAGCTTCTTTTGAAGATTCTCCATTTTCAGCTAAATATTCACATATTACTGTAAGCATAGCTTTAAATTTATCTGAAATAGCTAAGAAATCAGTTTCACAAGCTATAGATAAAACAGCAGCCTTGCTTCCATTTACAATAATTTTGATTCATCCTTCTGCAGTTTCTCTATCAGCTTTTTTAGCAGCTTTAGATAAACCTTTTTTTCTTAATTCATCAATTGCTTTTTCCATATCACCATCAGTTTCAGTTAATGCTTTTTTACATTCCATCATACCGATACCAGTAAGTTCTCTAAGTTCTTTAATTTGAGCAGCAGTAATTGCCATAATCTTTTTGGTTAAAATTTAATTTTTAATCATCTCTAAAAATCTAATACATCATCATCTTTTTTATCCTCTTTTTTTTGTTCTTCCTTAACTTCTTTTTTTGTCTCTTCTTTTTTATCAGGACTTGTATTATCATTTAAGTTATCCTTCACTTTTTTTTCAAAGTCATCTATGTATTCAATATTTATATCTTCTCAATTATATGCTTTGTATCAGAAAAATCATGTAATTCAAATATATACTAGTGATAAAAGTCCACTAATAGGTAACATTAATATTCATGCTATAATAAATCTAAGTATAACAAAAGCTAAAAATAAAGCTGTTCAATATTTTATATGCTTCATTAATACATTTGATTTAGTTTGTTCTGTAAAAAACAAAACTACTCAACCAAGTGGTATATAACAAATTGCATTTTTTAGTTTATCACCGTTTGATACTTGTTTATTTTCCATAGACTAGTAATTAAGAAAATATTATATTTTTATTTTTCTTCTGTTTTTTCTACTTTTTCAGTTTTAGGAGCAGCAGTTTTTTTAGCTTCTACTTTTTTAGCAGGAGTTTCTTTTTTAACTGGAGCTTCTTTTACTGGAGTATCTTTTACTGGAGCTTTTTTAACTTCTACCTTTTTAGCAGGTGCAGCAGCAGTATTTGGTTTTTTATGTACCATTTTATTTACTCTTCATGTAGTTTGAGCTTGAACTTTTACTCATGATAAATTTGATTTAATTTCATTAGCAATATACTCTGTTGATTTTACAGAATTTGTATTAGCAGGTATTAAATTATCTACAATAGTATCATCACCATTTGTATTCATAATAGCAAATGATTTAATATTTAGAGAATTAGCTTCTTTAACAGCTTGTTTTTCATAAATACCATCAACTACAAATAATACATCTGGAACTCTTTTCATTTCTTTTAATCATTTGAATGCTCTATCTAATTTTTCTAGTTCTAACATTTTGTTAGCAACTTCTTTTTTAGTTAAAACGTCCATTGCTCCTGATTCAGAATCTTTTAATAATTTTAAATAAGTAGAAATTCTTCTTTTTATTGTTTTAAAATTTGTTAATAATCCTGGAACCCATTTTTCAGAAACATAGTAATGACCAGTTTCTTTAGCAAGTTCTACAAATGCATCTCTTGATTGTAATTTAGTTGCAACAAAAAGAATTTTTTTACCTGTAGCATGTAACTCTTTTAATTCAGCTTTTACTTCTTCTAATTTTTTAGCAGTTTCAGTTAAGTTAATAACGTGAATACCATTTACTGATCCATAGATATAATTTTTCATTCTTGGGCTCCAGTAATTTGTTTTATTACCAATATGTAATAAGTTTTCAAACATTGTGTTTAATATTTTTTTGTCCATCTTGTGTTTAATTATTTTAATAAGCAAGACTAATTATAGTCTTTAAATTAGTAATTTTGTGTATAAATACTTCCCAAAACTACTTTTAGTAATTATTTAGTTTCTTCTTTTTTTACTTCTTCTTTTTTTTCCGCAACTTTTTTAGCAGGTGCTTTTTTTACTGCAGCTTTTTTTGTTTCAGCTACTTCAGCATCTATCTTGTCTTCTTCTAAAGCTTCTACTTTTTTAGCTGGAGCTTTTTTAACAGTTCATTTTGGTGCTTTTTGTAAAGCTTTTAATGATAAACCAATTCTTTTCTTTGTTGGTTCAAAATTAATAATTTTAGCAGTAACCTCTTCACCAACTTTGATATGATCTCTGATATCTTTAACAACACCATGAGATATTTCAGATAAGTGGATTAAACCTTGTATTCCACCTTCAAGATCCATGAACGCACCAAATTTAGAAATTCTAGAAATTGGAGCAACAATTGAATCACCAAGTTTGTACTTTTTAGCAAGAACATCCCAAGGATTTTCTTTAAGTCTTTTTATAGATAATGAGATTTTTTCATTATCAAGTCCTATAACTTTTACTTTAACTTTCATTCATACTTTAGCAAATTTTGAAGGATCTGTAACGTGTCCCCAATCTATTTCAGAAACATGAACTAATCATTCTAAACCTTCAAAAGTAACAAATAAACCATATGATAATATACCACTTACAACTCATTCAACAATAGCTCCTTCTTTTAAGCTAGTTAATGCTTTAGTTCTATCTTCTTCAATAGCAGCTTTTTCTGAGAATATGATTTTTTTACCATTTTCATCAACATTTATAACTCTTACCTTGAAATCAAGACCAATTAAACCATTTAAGTGTTCTAGAATTTTTTCTGGATCAGCTCATTCTACTCTAGGGTAGTGTAATGGAGTTAATTGAGAAACAGGTATAAACCCTTTTAAACCATCAATATCAACAAGTAAACCTCATTTATTTGCTTCAGTAGGTTTAACATGAATAACTTCAGAAGATTCGTTATATTTAGCAAGATTTGATAAGTTTTTGATTTGGTTTGCTCTTTTTAATGAAAGGATTAATAAACCTCTTTCAATAGAATCACCTAAAACCATTACATCAATAGCTTGTCCAGCTTTTAATTCACTTAAATCAACAGTATTACCAACTTCTTTAGATATAACTAAACCAGTAAATTGGTTATTAACATTTACTAAAATATTTTTCTTTTCTATTTTAATAATAGTACCAGAAATAACCTCTCAATCTTTTGGATATTTGATTTCAGGAGATTCCTTGAATAACTCTTCAAACAGAGCTAAATCTTTATTTGTCATCTATGACATAAAATTAAATAATAAAATATTAACCATCATTTCTGATAGTTTTTTTGATTTATCATAATAAAATTCGTTTTATAAGGCTTTTTCGAATTTTAATATTAAAAATCTCTCGAGCAAAAAGTTATAATATAGGACTAAAACTTTCTACTTAAAAACTTTTAATAAAAACAATTAATAACCCTTTCTGTCCTTCGGACATCTTTCCCTTAATTCTAAGGGCAAGAAATAAAGAATTTTTGTGTATTTAATGGGGTGCCCGAAGGGGTTCGAACCCTCGACCTCCGGAATCACAACCCGGCATTCTAACCAACTGAACTACGGGCACCATAGTTCGCTTTTTTATAAAGCAGTGGAATTATATAAGAAAAGGGAGCTTTGTCAAAAGAAAATGACTAGTATTTTTAGCTTTTTTTGACGTTTTATATTAAAATAAAAGTATATATATAAAATATTAATTATTCTATGGACGAAAAAAGTAATATTGAGCTAGATAATCTAGAGATTTACAAACAAATAGTAGAGCATATGAACGAAAGTTTATGGATTTGAGATGAAAATAACTCTACTATTTTTATAAATAATGTTTTTTGTGAATTAACATGATATTCTCAAGACGAAATAATTTGAAAAAATTATTATGATTTTTGGGACAAAGAAAGTATAGAAGTAATAAATGAAAATAATTCAAAAAAGAAAAACCTAGATAAAGTAAAATATGAAGCTACTATAAAATCAAAATCTTGAGAACTGGTTCCAGTATTATGTAGTTGAACAAGTACACAAAATAACTGAACAGTTTTAATAATAAGTAATCTAAAAGAACTTAAATCATTAAAACAAGCAGAAATAGATTTAATAAAAATAAATAGAACAAAAGATGAGTTTATTTCTATCGTATGACATGAGCTAAGAACTCCCCTAACATCTATCAGATGATACCTTTCTATGATTCTGGAATGAGATATGTGAAAAATAAACGAAGAAGTAACAAAATCTCTAAAACACACATATACCAGTTCTATTAGATTAATAAACCTAGTAAATGATGTTTTATCAATAGGAAAAATTGAATCTGGAAAAATGGAATTTTATATGAAAGATATAAAAATAAAAGATTTAGCTAAATCAGTATATAGAGATATACATCTAGAAATAGAGAAAAAATGAATATGATTTAACTTAGATATAGACTCAAATTTAGAATTTATAGAAATAAACACAGATAAAGATAAATTAAAACAAGTCTTATTGAATTTACTTACAAATGCACTTAAGTTTACCAAAGAATGATGAAATATAACATTTAAAATTTCCAAAAATTCTTCAAAAGCAAGATTTGAAATTATTGATACCTGAGTATGAATTCCAAAAGATAAATTAGATATATTATTTAATAAATTTAGTCAGGTAGAATCCAGTATGCAAAGACAAAATACTTCATGATTAGGGCTTTGACTGGCTATCTCAAAAAGTGTTTTAAAGGAATTTAACTCAGAAATTAAAGTAGAGTCAGAATTAGATGTCGGTAGTAATTTTTACTTCGATTTGGAATTGAAGTAAGGAAATACAAGCACTTTTTTTCTAATCCCTCCCCCTTCGGGTACTCCCTTTGGAAAAGGGAGAAATAAAAATTTGAATATTAGAATAAATATGATAAAATTAAAATATATAATTAATTAAAATATTATGGATAAAAAATTATTAATAGTTGAAGATGATCAAATATTAAATGATATGTACGCAACCAAATTTCAAAAATATGGTTATGAAGTAAAATCATGATATGATGGTGTAGAAGGACTTTCTATAATTTCTTCTTTTGACCCAGATGTTGTATTACTAGATCTTATGATGCCATCGATGAATGGTTTTGAGACTCTAGAAGCAATAAAATCTCAAACTTCATCTAAATGTAAAATTATAATTTTTACAAATGTAGTAGATAGGGATAAAATAGATAAAGCTATTAGAATGTGAGCAGATGATTACCTAATTAAGGCCGATACTACTCCAAATGATGCATTAAATAAAGTAGAATCATATTTAGAAGAACTAAAAGAAGATAAAACTATTTATGTAAATCCTGGATTAAATAAATTCAAAGTCAAAAACCCTGATGGTTGAGAAGATATAGAAGTAGAAATAAACATAAAATTATAAAAAAAAGACTCAAACTTGAGTCTTTTTTTTAAATCTTATAAATATATATTTCCTCTTTTCATGAATTATTAAGCAGAATATTAATTGCTTTTTTATTTGGCATTTTGAATGCATTAGATATCACCAATGTTCATTTTTTACAATTATTCCATAGTTTTTTCTCAATTCATGGCATTAGAACTGTAAATCAATATACATAAACTATATCATAATCAGATAAATCAGCTTTTAAATAATCTCACTTGATTATTTTTGACTTATTTCATAAAATATATCATATTATTTTAGAAATAATTACATTTGAAAAATCAATCTCATATCAAGTAGATTTTGTTCAAAATTCTTTTTCAAAAAACCTTAAAGCTTTTCAGCTTCCACTTCATAAATCTACTAAATTCTTTCAGGATAATTTATACTTTCACAATCACTTTTTCATTACCCTGAAATCGGAAGGGAAAGTTCATACTTGAGGGACTTTAAACCTAACTGAATTTATAATTGAATTTATAAATAAGATAAAAAATACACTAAAAGATAGTAGTATAATTATCTGGATAGTTAGATTTATATAGTACATAATTATATTAATTATTTCTTCAATAAATTAACAAACGCTTCACTAGGTAAACTTACTTTACCAAATTGTTTCATTTTCTTTTTACCTTTCTTTTGTTTTTCTAGTAATTTTTTCTTTCTAGATATATCTCAACCATATAGTTTAGCTGTTACATCTTTTCTCATAGCTGATAGATTTTCTCTTCATACAACATCACCTCAAACTACAGCTTGAATTTTTATTGTAAAAAGAGCTTTTGGAATTGAAGTTTTTAGATTAGCACATATTTTTCATCATAAATAACGAGCTTGTAATCTGTGACATATAAAAGCTAGAGCATCTACTTTTTCATCTGCTATTAATACTTCTAATTTTACTAAATCATCTTCATTATATTTAATTAATTCATAGTTTAGAGATGCATATCATGAGCTTAATGATTTTATTTCATCATAAAAATCTCATATTAGTTCATTCATTGGTAATTCATAAGTAAGCATTACTCTATCTGAATCTATAAATTGTTGATTCTTAAAGTTTCATCTTCTGTCTTGTGATAATTGCATTAAATTTCAAACATAATCTACCGGAGTAATTATTTCTACTTTTGCTATAGGTTCTTCAATGTATAAATATCTCTCTCTACTCGGTAAATCTTCTGGGTTTGAAACTAATATTCTAGTACATTTTTGACCTTTTTCGTTATCTAATAACTCAGCTGCATATCTAGAATATTCTGAACGCTTATCTCCTAATAAAACTACTCTATAAGTTACTTGTGGAGCCGTCATTATAACATCCATATTGAACTCTCTAAAAAGTCTTTCTTTTACAATATCTAAATGTAATAATCATAAAAATCCGCATCTATATCCATGTCATAATGCTGGTGAAACTTCCTGTTCAACAAATAATGCTGAATCGTTTAAAACAAGCTTCTCCATAGCATCTTTAAGCAAAGGATATTCACTTGAATCCATAGCAAAAATACCTGCATATATAAATGGAGTAACCTCTCAAAATCACTCTATTGGATTAGCATCTTCTGGCTTATCTTTTGGTCAATCTATCATTTCTGATTTCCACATTGTATCACCTACTTTGGCATCTCTAATTGTCTTTAAACCAGTTACTACATATCAAATAGAACCAAGTCATATCTTATTATCACTTGTATAAGTTGGTGCAAAATGTCATACATCAAGTGCCTCTATCTTTTTAGAAGTATTTAAGAAATGACAAGTATCTCATTTTTTAATTTCACCTTGAAATACCTTTATATATGATACAACTCACCTGTATGGATCATATTGTGAATCAAATACAAGTGCTTTTAATTCATCATTTTCTGGATGTTTTTCTGAATACACTTTAGGAGAAGAAATTCTATCTATAACCTCATCTAATATAGTCTCAACATTTTCTCATGTTTTAGCCGAAACTCAAATTATTTCTGATTTATCACAACCTAATAAATTAACTATTTCTTCAGCTACTTTATCAAAATCTGCAGCTGGTAAATCTATTTTATTAATAACAGGAATAATATCTAAATCATTATCAATAGCCATATATACATTCGAAAGAGTTTGTGCCTCTATTCATTGAGTAGCATCCACAATTAATAAAGCTCACTCTACTGATGCAAGAGATCTAGAAACTTCATATTGAAAATCTACATGACCTGGTGTATCAATTATATTCATTTCATAACCTTTCCAAGTCATTCTAACAGGCTGAAGCTTGATTGTTATACCTCTTTCCTGTTCTAATTCCATAGTATCTAACATCTGCCCATGCTTCATATCTCTTTTATCTATAGTACCTGTAATTTCAAGTAATCTATCAGCTAACGTTGATTTACCATGATCGATATGAGCTATAATACAAAAATTTCTAATATTATTTATTTCCATTTTTTATCTAATTGTTAAAAGATTGTTAATAATTTGGCGTATTTTATGCAAAAATGTTAAAAAGTAAAGAAAAGAAAAATAGATTGTTTTTTTTCATTTTTCAGTACTATAGTAAAAATATTATTACAAATAATAAAATATGAAAATAATAATTTCAATTCTCATTTCTCTTATATTTGCATTATTCTGATTGTTAAAATTTAAGTGATATTTTGATTTATGAACTGTTAATTTAGTAAATATAGACTGAACTTTTGATGCAAATTTAACTATAATAAAACATCTTTTTGATTATATATATTTTTTACCTGATTTAATTTTCAATTCAGAAAAAGAAAATATTATGCAGTTCCTTTCAGAATATAGAATCTTTTCAGAACAAGAAGTATATATATCATTAATATTTTTCTTTTATTTTACTATAATACTTTTAATGATTAATTCATTCAAGTTTCTCCCTATTTATAGAGATAAAATATATGTAATACTTGCCACAATATTTACATATTTTATAATAGTATATTTCATAAAAACAATGGCTAATTATTAAATTAGTCATTTTTTGACTATTTTTGAAAAATATATTAAAATAATAGATATATAAAATATATATTTATTATATGACAAAGTCTAAAAATACACTATCTAAACAACAAAATTTAGAAGATTTGATAAATGAACAAAATCTTCTTATTTTTGATGAAAAAAATTGGGTATGAAAAGACTTATGGAAAATATCAGAAGTTACCTACTCATATGATGAAAAAACAAAAATAAATACTACATTATTTGTGAATTGATGATGATTAAATTTGGAAACTTACAAAAAATCATGAAAAAAATCTAAAAGAAAATTACTTCTTTCTGCAAATAAAAAACTAGTCTCATTATTAAATGAAAAAAAAGAACAAATAAGGGCCGCTTTAAATGAAGTAGAACTACTTGATATATTTTCTGAAGACAAAGTAAGAACTGATAAAAAAAGTATATTTATAAATTCACTAACAGAAAAATGTGACTTTATAGACTACTGTTTAAAATCTCTAATTTTTGAACTAGAAAAAGCATGAATAGAAAATTCTCTTTCAGAAGATCAAGAAGAAAAACTTGAATCAAAAATTCAAAAATTAGATGCTAAATTATATGGTTGAGATATAAAAGATAATAAAAAAGATACAATAGCTTCATATGAATATATAAAAGATAAATACGATGAGTTCAAAGATTCACTAACTGAAACTGAACAAAAAAGGTTTGAATTATATCTAGATAAGATTAATCCATTTTTGGCAAAATCTTACAAATATGAAAAAAAAGAAAAAGCAAAATCTATAGCTTGAGACTTTTTAGATTTAAAAATACCAAAATCAGATTATATATTATGATTTAATATTCTAGTAGAAGCACTAGAAAAATTAGAGCATATTGTTGAGAGTAATGAAGATGTAAAAAGTATTTCAGACTGACCAAAATGAGTCCAGTTCCCTACTACTGAAAAATTTGAAGATATTAAAATATCTAGATTTTTAAAATTAGGTCAACATGAAATAGAGACTCATAATGTAACTGATCATAACTGAAGACAATTACTATGAAACCTAAGATGAGCTAAAAGTACAGAAAAAGATGAATGAGTAGCAATACTTATGGAACAAATTTTTATGTATTGAGAAGAACTCTATAAAATTGATGCAGATTGAGATTCTATAATAGATATTACTAAAGTTTATATTAACTCAAATTTTATAAAAACATTGATGTGAGAGTTGTTAAATGATGCATGATTAATTGATTTTTTAGAATTAAGTGAAAAAATAGATCCAGATGTTATATCACCAATAGATAGATTTTATAGACTCAAAAGAAATAATAAAAAACATGTACAACACAAGGATACAACTTATACAAGATGACTATTTAAAGCAATAGATGAAATAAATTTATTTATAAAAACAAAATGAAAAAAATGAATAAATCCAGAGGATTTATTCATAGGAAAAATCTCTTTTGAAGAAACGGAGAAATTAAAAAATATAAAAAAAGAAAAAATTAAGAAATGAGAAAAAATAGAAATGATAAAACCTCTATTCATATCTGATGCTGTTTACTATGTAGTAAATGAAAAGTTAAAATGAAATGACTGAAATATAACATGAGACAAATTCTATAATTATCTAAAGAACAAATATCAGATTTTTCAATTTTCTAGAGAATTAATAGCTAAAGTATCATATAAAACAAAAAGAAATGTATATGGAATAGTAGATATAATTTTAAAAAATATATGAAAACAACAAATAGAATCTATTATTAGTACGAAAGAAACAACTAATAAAATGCTTTTAAATATAGTTTGATGATACTACAATCCAAAAATACAAAATGTAAGAGCAAAAATGAATGATGAATCTAGAAAAAATGCAATTTAAAAAAAGACTAAAATTAATTTTAGTCTTTTTATTTATTTTTTCTCTTAAACATTCAAGTAACTTTAGATAAAGCTCTTACAATTTTCTTTTTATGAGGTTTTTCTTCGACCTCTATATCGAGTAAATCTTTATATTTAGATTTAATATATAAAAAATCTTTTCTTAATGCTTTATAATCTTTATTTTTTAGCTTAATTACTCATACTTTCACAAATCAATCTTTTGTTAATCATACTTCTTTTCAAATATTACACTCATCATATCTTGAATCAAAGTAAGACTTTCTAGCTTCAATCTTTTTTATTAATTTTTTATTAAATCATTCTAAAATTCATCTTTTTGTAGCATAAATATTTACAGCGATATTACTTTCTTTTAATTTTCATGGTTTTGAATCTATATCTAAAAGTAATTCATACAAATTGAATCAATATGATCTTTTTAAAAGCTCTAATCTTCATCAACCTATTCTACCATTTAATTCTATTGTTTTTAAAACTCATTTTGAATTAATTTTAAACTCATGATGAACAAAAGTATTTCTAATTCAAGTAGCTTTAACAGTAGAATTAATAAAAGTTTTTAATCTTTTTCATTTAAATTCTCACTCTGTTTTTTCAGTAGATATTCTTGCAATATTACAATAATCATCAACATCAACATCAATTCACAATCTAACCTTTACTGGTTTAGAAATAATAGTTTCTCAGTCTCAATTAACAAAATAATCTATTGAATATAATTTTCAATTAATAAATTCTTCTACTATTAGTTCTTTATTATCTACTCATCTAGATTTTAATCTTTCATGAAGATCATTATATTCTAGTAAATATTCTGAAAAATCATCTTTGTTATGAATTTTTGCTACTCAAGAACTCTGTATTCAATCTACAGGTTTTACTATAAATGGATATCAGACACTCTCTTCAATCTCATCTATATCTAAATCATCAGGAGTTCACTTGATGAATTTTATTCATAATTCAGGATTATGTTCCTGCAATAATGCTCTTTGTAAGAATTTATCTCTGAAAACATTTGGATCATCAGATATAGGTTTCCCTAATTCTAACATTACCTCATTTGCAGTATTTACAAGTAATTCTAAAGGAGTTGATACAAAAACAACATCATGTGTCTCTGCATAATCCAAAACTTGTTCTTTTAAATCTTCTTTATTTGAATAATTTTTTAATAAAATATGAAACTTTTTTAATTTTGAAATTAAAGCATCAAATTTTATAACATCTCACTTATAATATAATATATTTTTTATCTTAAATTTTTCGCTTATTTCTTCCATTGCATCAATCTCAGCGTTAAACTCTGGACTTTCCATTCTAGCTTTTGTCAATAAATGAACTATAGCTCTTTTATGCATGAATAATAATTATTATTTAAATAAAAATCTCTTATTTTTATGTCTATTAAAACCCTAAAAATTAACTTTTCTACTAAACCTAAATTACATGTTTTTTTAACATGAGTCTGCATTATAAAAATAATATTAAATAGAGCAAGTTTTTCTAGTCAATTAAATGTTAATTTGTGGAATAATCTTGCTAAATATAAGGATAAATGCATTTATTTTATTAGTATGTTTTCTAGTTAACAAACCATAAAAATCTTGCATAATATATCCCCCAAAAAAGACTTAAAATTTAATAAATAATTTAATTCTTTTTCTAAAATATTATACTTATAAAATATTTTAAAACAATATTATTTAGTCTATTTTTTATTTATTTTTTTTACTAATTCTATCCATTTATCTATTCATAAGTCTTCTCCTCTGATATTATCTTCAATTCATAATTCCTTAAATATATTTAGGATTAATTCTTTATTAAATCAAGAATTAACAAAATTTTTTATTAACATTTTCCTAGGTGCATTAAAACCTTTTTTTATTATTTCTAAAAATAAGTCATCATCTACATCCGAATATTTATCGTGTAGTTCAAATATTAAAACACTAGATTCAACTTTTGGTACTGGTACGAAATTTTGCTTTGTTACTTCAAGAAATTCTCATACAAGAGATTTTTTATCGACAAACAAACTTAAAACTGAAGATTTATTCTTCCCTTTTCAAAGTATCTTATCTCAAACATCTTTTTGCATCAAAATAACCATAGATTCTGGTTTATTTTCTATATCATACAAGAAATGTCTTAGGATTGGTGATGTAATATAATAAGGTATATTTGCAATAAGTGAATAACTCTTAAATTCTGGTTCATATTTCAAAACATCTATATTTTTTATAGAAAAATCTATATTAGCTAAATCAAAATTTCATTCATCTATTCTACTATTCAAGATTGATATCATATCATTGTCTATCTCAACCAAATTTAAGCTTTTTGGTTTTCTACTAATTAGTTTTTCAGTCAATGCACCATATCATGGTCAAACTTCCACTATATTTTTTCATTCTACATCTATAGTATTTGCTATTTCTTCAACTATATCATCATTAACCAAAAAATTCTGTCAAAGCGACTTTTTAGCTCTGATTTTATACTTTTTTAATATTTCTAAACTCATTTTTTTATGTATAGTAATTTATCTTCTAGATATTTTATTCCATTATTTTTTTTATACAAATTTATAATAAAAACAATTAAAATTAACTAGATTTTTTAATCTATTTTTGTATAATCTTACTAATTAATAATTAGAAACAAAAAATGAAAAAAATATTTATTATAATCATCTGCAAACTATTTTTTATATTTAATATTTGATTTGTAGATGCAAATGTATGAGATATAGGTCACTGGAGGGATAGTAGCTGAGGACAAATACCTGGAACAACATTTTGATGATTTAATTTTGATAGTGAAATAAGAAATGATGGGATTTATACTAAACCAAATGATAGTACTATAGAGATAACAGAAGCTGGTGACTATCTCATTATTGCAACTACTCATGATGAAGATACTTCAAATGGGAGATATAATTCTCAACTTACGATTTCACAAACAGTAGGGACTGGGAATATATTCAGTTCTAATTATACATGATTTTCTCGTGACAATTCAGAAAATGAATCTTGGACGAGATGAGTTGGAATAGTTATTGGTGCTACTGCAAATTCCGAATTTCAAGTACAAAAACGTCGTGATACAGATGCGCCTACTGGATGAAGTGTTATAAATTCTTCTGATTTACAAATCGTAAAACTACATCAATCAAACTATTGAATTTATGATATAGGAGGGACTGGAAATGTATACTGATGAACAACTCCAAATACAGTAGATATTACAAATATTTCAAGCGAATCAAATACAGCTTCAATAGAATGAAATACTACAAGTGAAACTATTACTATAAAGTGAGATAATAAAACATATATAGTAGCTTGGTCTGCTTCTTTTGATTCAGGAAATACAAGAACCCAACGTATATGACATCTTGAATATGATAGTATGGATTCACTCTCAACAAGATCATATTGTTATAATAGAAATTCTTCAAATGAATATTGCTGACTTGGTTCTATGGATATAATAAGAACATCTACAACAGATATTGATTTACAGACAGAAATATATAGATGAGATTGAGTTCTAGCAGACCAAGGTTGAGCTGATGTAGATTGAAATTTAGCAACAGATGGAAATGGGCAAATAATAGTTTTAGAAATGCCAGATTATCTTGAAGTATTTAGTTCTGAAGATTCAGTTGGACTTCAAGACATAACAACAGCACAAACATTAAATATTGCTCGTGACACAAATATAACTGATACTGGGAGTTTTACAAAAGCTTCTGATACAACAGTAAATGTAACAGATCCATCGGACATATTATCTTGGGCAAATGTATGGACAGCAAGATCTAATGTTTCTGCTTGACAAAGACAAACTTCATATGGTTCTATTGTTATTGATGGAATAGAACAAACTATTTGAAGACATGGTAATTACTCTAGATGAAATCAATCAAGCACAGATACATTTGCCATGTGATTTCATCCAGCTGGTATATTTACTACTTCTTGAACTGGAGCAACACTTTGAGTAAATAGTGATCCTTTAGCATGATGAGAAGCAGGTTGAAATGATAGAACACAAGCTTGAACACTTGGTTTTTTTGCAATTAATCTAGATTCACTTGTTCCTACTCCTGGTTGAGTATCATCAAATATGGAATTATGGCTAAAAGCTGATGATTGAACAAGTACAACAACTGATTGAGCCTCACTTACAACTTGGGATGACCAATCATGAAACGGCTACGATGCATGAGGATGAGTATCCCCTACATATTATAGTACTACTACAGACTTAAATTTTAATCCAGTTGTAGATTTTAATGGAACAACTCAGTATCTAGAAAATCTAGCAAATTGAGTATCTACAGATAGTTATTTTGCTGTTGTAATTCCAGATAGTCAGGTCGACTGAACTTTATGATGACAAGTTCCATATGCATTTGATTGTGATGATGCTAATACTAATACTTGACTTTGTTGACTTACGTTTTGATGATTGGTACTTTGAGCTTTTACAGCTGCGATTAATGATGAAGTAATAACTCATGCTATATGAGCAAGTACAGACTGGAGATCTGCACAAATTTGAACAGCTTCATATCCTGTAAGCAAACCTATGTTAATTAATATAAATGAAAATAGTGCTGGAACTTGAACTGAGATTTCTGAAAAATGATTAAAAATCGATAACTATACTGCTAATACTCATCAAGTATTATGATGAACAGATTATAGACTATGAATGAGTACTGATGCTGCTAATCCTTTTGAATATGACTGAAAAATAGCAGAAATAATAAACTATGGTTCTAGAACTAGTCCTGCTGATAAACAAAAGATTGAATCATATCTATCTTTAAAATATTGAATGACTCAAAATTCTTGATTAATTAATTATATAGCTTCAGACTGATCAACTAATATGTGGGATACAACTACTGCTTGAACATATATAAATGATATTTTTTGAATATGAAGAGATGATCTATCAGAGCTGTGACAAATAAAATCAAAATCAGTAAATAATGATAGTATAATTACTATTGAAGCTGTCTCTGAATGAACAAATGCTAGTCCAACTTTTGTAGATATTGCTAACAATGAATTTTTAACTATATCAAATGATGGATGATGAAATACTTGGACAGCTACTGACACCCCTGCTTGATATAATTTATTAACTCGTAAATGGAGAGTTCAAGAAATTTGAGAAGTTTGAACAGTTGACTTGGATTTTGATGTAGGAAATACTAATTTTGATGTACCTGCAACTAGTTCATGAACAACATACTATTATATATATGATAGTGATAATGATAATAATTTTTCAGATGAAACTCCACAAGCTATGACAAATACTAGTTGAAGTATTTGGCAAATAGCTGGAACAGATATAGACCATAGTAGAGAATTTACAATTGCTACAGAGGCATCAACAAATAATATACCAACTGATATTGCTCTTTCAAATAATTCTATTAATGAAAATGTAGTTGCTGATTCTACTATATGAACTCTGACTTCTACTGATGCTGATTTACTTGATACACATACATATTCACTAGTTGCTTGAACATGAGATGATGATAATCAATATTTTACTATTACATGATCTACACTTAAACTTATTCATTCCCCTGATTATGAAATAAAACAATCATATGATATAAGAATAGAAACAGATGACTGAAACGGTTGAACTTATCAAGAAGCTTTTACTATTAATATAAATAATCTATGAGAGACAATACCAAGTCAACTTGGTTTTGAAGATAGTTTAGACGATTATAAATATAATGTTAATTCATGAGACTGGTCTAGAACAACTACAAATGCATATACATGAACTTATTCACTAGAAAGTGATAACTTATGACTAAATAATACTCAATCATGTTTTGAAGTGAATAATATGCTCAGCCAAACAGGGACAATCAGTTTTTATTACAATGTTTCATCTCAAGGATGAAGTGACTTTCTAAGGTTTTATGTGGACAATGTTGAACAGCAAGCCTGGTCTGGAACTATATGATGGACTCAATATACTAAAACTGATGTAGCTGCTTGATCTCGTACATATAAATGGTGTTATATAAAAGATAATTGATGAAGTGCTTGAACTGATAATGCTTTTATAGATTTTGTAGCTACTCAACCTACCACAGCTTGAGATATAATAGACCCGGTAATTTCTAGCATCAATTATGCTAGTTGAAGCCTATTGCCCTGATGAAATCACGATATAATTATTTGATACACTGATGCTGATTCATGAATAGATACTACTTCTGATGTTATTAGTTTGAATAAATGGAATTGAACTATATGGTGAGCTGATATTTCTGCAACTGGTTTTGACTTGTGATCTAAAACTGTAACAGTTACAACTGCAACATATCCAACTGATAATTTAGTTTTTTGAAAATACCGTTACAATTTTAGTATTGATGATAATAATGCAAATACTGCATCTACGTGAGCTGTTTTCTATATTGACCAACCTGAATTTATTATTAGTACGTGAAGCATAGATATATGAGATTTAGAAAATTGAATTACTAAATTTAGTACTTGAATGAGTGTTACAGTTAAAACTGTTTGAGCTTGATTTGATGTAATACTAAACAAATCTTGAGCATTATCAGAATGAACTATTGATATTATAGATTGGAATACAACTGAGTGAGTATGATATGACAAAGATCCCTATACCTCTACAATTAGCTTAATAAATACAAATGAAATAATAGCTACTCAAACTTGAAGTATAAATATTGATGGAAACAAAAATACTTATATATATAATATCAAATTTTGAGCATTAATATGACCAGAACAAGCAGCTTGAGACTATGAATGACTTATTAAATTTTGATTAGATTTAGACTATTAAAAAGACTACTTAACTCAAAGTAGTCTTTTTTTTTTGACAAATTAAAAATAAGTGTGTTACAATATATATGTTTGATAGAAAACTTATTTAGTTTTTTGTATGCATACAAACAGTATTTTATATTCATAAGCAAAAACGCTATGATAAAAACAAAAATAAAAAAAGCTATTGCTATAGCTTGAGTAGTTGCCATTGCAGCAACTAGTTCATTAGGTTGAGCATTAAATAATACATATGCTGCCTCTCAAATTGGTACAGGTTCTGTAACTGGTACAGGTGGATTCGATTCTGCAATTATCTGGGATGATTTATTTCCAGGAACTGCAACTGGTACAGTATCAGGAATTTCAATTAAGGCTAAGGTATTACCTACTTTAACTATGGAAATTTCTACAGGTACTATTGATTTAGGAACATTAGTTGCTAGTGTAGCTTCTACTGGTTCATTATTTATTGAAATAGGTACTAACGCTAAAGCGGGTGTTTCTATTACTGCTAGATCTGGTAGTGGTTGATTAACAAATACTAGTGATCCTACATTAAAAATTCAAGATAACCAAGATGTTGGTTTTGATGATGGTGTTGATGAATCATATACATTTGAATCAGTAGCAAATGTTGTTGATGATTCTAGTTCTCCAGCCTTTACTGTAGGTACAGTATTAGCTGCAACTGAAATAAATGAAAATGCATTTGAACATATTATATATTCAACTAATAAAGCTGAAAATACTAATGCAGTTGATGATTTAGAATTTATTGTATCAGCAACTTCAGTTACTGAAACTGCAGCATGAGATTATGAAGATAATGTAACATTTACTGTTGTAGGTAACTTCTAATTTTAAAAAAGAAAATTTTAAAAGAATCTAGTTAATCTAGATTCTTTTTTTTGTGCTGTTTTTTTTTGATATTTAAGCATTTTTAGATATAAATATAAGTAATAAATATTTTAATGTAAACTATACTTTATGAACAAACTAAAAATAATATTTTTTATAATAATTTTTTCTTATTTATTTCTAAATAACTCTAGCCATGCAGCTATAAATTTTACTGTTTCCCCAATAAAATTTGAACTTGATACTCAAACTTGATCTACAATTTTTGAAACTGCAATGATAAGGAATAATGGTAGTACATGAGTAACCCTAAAAACTACTAAAACTGATTTTCAAGCTAATTGATCAACTTGAGTACCTAATATTGTAAGAAAAAGTGAACTTGTTTATCCTGACCAAGAGCTTTCTACATGGATTACTATAAATATAGATGAATTTACTATTCTACCTGGAGAAGAAAAAGAAATTCAATTTGCTATTCAAGTACCAAATGATGCTAGTCCATGATGACATTACTGAGCTGTATGTTTTAAAAATAATAATTCAGAAGGTTCAACAACATGAAATGTAGCAATAAATGTAGATTACTGTATATTAGTACTAATAAATGTAGATTGAGAAATTGTTACAGAATGAGATGTCTGAGATGCTGATATAACAGGTTGAGGTTGATGATGAACTTGATGGTGATGATGAGAAAGTGCTCAAGAACCGGATGATTGTCCATTTGTAGACTTAACAGCAAGTAGATATGATTGAAAATGTATTGATAACTTCTTTGATGATGATGATGAAATAGATGAAAATATAGATGATTTAAACTTAGATGATGAAGAAAATCAAAATCCTGATGATTTTAATATAAATTTTGAAATACCATTTATAAATGAATGAAATACTCATTTAGTTCCAGAATGACAAATAACTTTAATTGATGAAGACTGAAATCAGATAAAATGAGTTTGAAAAGAATTAATTAAAAATGAACATTGAGCTGTAATATGAGAAAAAGTTGTAGATTATCTTCCTATAAATGATGATCAGTGAAATGTTTTACCTGGACAGGAAAGAAAATTTGATATTGAATGGAAATGATTTCCTTATGAAGGATATGATGAAAACTGAAAACAAGTAATTAAATACTGGACTCCTGAAGAATATTATTCTAGAAAAAATATTGATGATATTTGATATTTGATGCCTTGGGAAAGAATAAATGAAAGAGTTAATCATGAAAAAGTTAATGCTTATATAGATATTTCTTATTTTAATAAAGACTGAGAACTAGTAGAATTTAGTTCAGCAGAAGAGTTTTATATAGATTATAAGGAAAGATATGTTTGACTAAATCCTTACGCTTTCATATGTGCATGATTATTTATTATAGTTGTCGCATTCTTATGGTTACTTCTATTAATTTTATTGAGAAAAAAGAGAGTTTATTGTATAAAATGTGAAGAAAAACTAAAGGAAGATATGAAAATCTGTCCATATTGTGGAACAAAACAAAACGATAAAAGAGTTAAAAAGAAAAAAAAGAAGAAGAGTTAAACTCTTCTTCTTTTTTTATCTCATTGGATTTGCTAAGCTCATTGGCCATTTATTCCATATTCTTTCTAAATATCATAAATTTATCATCATTATATCTAGTAATACATTATAATTTTTTCTCTGTCATTGATCATATATTTTTTTATCATCTGCTTTTATCTGTTCTTTATTAAGCATTAAAACTGCAAAAGTTACATCATCAAATATTTCTAGCTTTTTTTCAACAAGTAACATACAATCTCATTCTTTGAAGTAATTACTAGCATTTCTGATTGATGTATTCCCAGTTTCTGTACATGCAGTTAGCTCATTAACTATATTAATTCAACATAAGTTTTTATAGGCATTATAAAAATAATCTTTTGCAGCATGAATATCATTTATTCCATCAATATAAGTTTTTTGTCTATCTACTCAAAAATAAGTATTTTTGTTTTTATCTAAAATCTCTATAAACTCATCCATTTCTTTATCTACTTCAGAAAACTCTTTATCTAAAATAATTTGATATGCAATTTTCTCACTTGTTCCCGTTATACATACAAAATCTTCTATACTTTTTACTGTTCAGTTTGTATTAGCCTCTTTACATTCTGTTATTTCAGAACTATATTTACATCATTCAGCATAGCTATTATTTATACAAAATAATCATACTACAGATAAAAATATAATAAATTTATATATTCCCATAAATACTATTTTTTATTAAATATTTTTAATGCTCCTACTAAAACTTTTCAAAAAACCTTGTAAGATTTTTTTGCAATTTTTCATCATTCACCTTTTATATTTTCAGTTATTTCTTGTCATTTATCAGTTTTTGATAAACCTATCATAGAAGCAACAGCTCAACCAATAATTAATCAAGTAATTAATTTATCAATTTTTTTAGCATGAGATTCTACTTTTTTCTTTCTAAAAAACACTTTTTATTGTTTAATAATTAAAACTCCCCCTGTCTTTCAGACATCCCCCTCATTGAGGGGGAAATTATTATTTACATTTCTACTCTATCTATTTTAATACTTTTAGAAGAAAATTGCAATTTTTGGATTGTAACTATAAGCAAATTATTTTCTAAACTTGCTTTTATATTATCAAAATCAAGATTTTCAGGCATTATTATATTTCTTACAAATTTTCACCAAAAACATTCATTATTTCTAACAGTTATATCACTTGAATATATTTCTGGTTTTGTTCTATATCATTTAATAGATAATACACTTTTATTAAATGATAGGTCTACATCTTCTAGTTCTATTCAAGCAATTGGTGCTAAAATGATTAGTTCATATGGAGTTTCTAGTATATCTACAGCAACCTGTCATACCTCATCTTCTAATTCATCATTCATATTGATTTCCTCATCCAACTCTACAACTTCTTCATCATTTGATACTCAAAATAATTTAAACATAGTTTTTTAAAAATAAATACATAAAATTATAGCTTTATTATAGCTTTTTTTGAAATAATTCAAGAAAAATGATAGAATAATAGTAGTGAATAATGAATAATAAAAAATGAATAATATCTTAGAGAAAATAAAAGACTTATTTTCACAAAAAAAAGCTACATATTCAATAAAAATCAGCTCAAAAGAAAAAATTAATCTTTTGGAGCAATTATCAAATCTATTAAATTCTGGTATCCCTCTGATAAATAGTTTCAAAATAATAATGTACCAAACAAAAGATAAAAAAAATAAGCAATTGATTAATAACTTCATAACATGATTAAATTCTGGATCAAATTTAAAAGAAATCTTCGCTAATTACAAAAATATATTTAATATATTCGATCTATCTATAATTGAAATGTGAGAAGTTACCGGAAAATTATGAGATTCTATAGAAACAATAAAAGTAAAAGAAGAAAAATCACGTGAACTAAAAAGTAAAATAATCTGAGCTCTTATTTATCCTATGGTAATTGTTAGCCTATCTATTGCTATGATTGTTGTATTTATGGTATATGTTATACCAAAAATAACGGATATGTACAAAGATGCTAAAGTAAATCTACCTGACTTAACTCAAAGTGTAATAAATATATCTAATTTTTTACAAGAAAATATTTCAGCAATTATTATATGAATAATCATATTTATAACTGCATTTAATATTTTTAGAAAACATAAAAAAACAAAAATATATTATGATAGATTTATTTTACATATTCCAATTTTTTGACCATTAATTCAAAAAAAGATTTTAAGCTTATTCACATCTAGTCTTGGAATATTATTAACAAGTTGAGTTATAATCAATAAATCATTAGAAATAAGTTCTAGAGCTCTAGAAAATGATTATTATGAGAAGGAATTACAACAAATAATAGCTAGTGTTTCTAGATGACAGGCATTAAGTACTTGTATGTGAATAGAAGATATTCAAAGCTGAAAAGAAAACTTTTTATTCCCTATTGAGCTAGCATCAGTTATAAAAATATGAGAAGAAACATGAAAATTATCTAGTCTACTTACAAAAATATCTATTAAATACTCAAAACAAATAGATGAGCTAGTAAAAAATATGCAAACGGCCATAGAACCAATAGTTATAGTAGTTGTTTGATGAATAATTTGAACACTTATAATGGCAATTATGCTACCATTCTTTAATATGGTTAATGTTATATAAAAAGTTGTACTTAAATTCTAATCCCTCCCCTCGTTCCTCGGTACTCCCTTTGGAAAAGGGAGAAATATAAAAACAAAAAAAGATAATTTGATTAAATTATCTTTTTTTGTTTTTAATAAATACTATTTAACTCTTTTTCTAGATTATTTTGTCCTCACTCTATTAATTCTTTTACAGCTCTAGCATCTCCTACACTAGTTTCGAGTGTATCTACATATTCATCTACTATTCTAACTGATTCTTCAGCTACATTTTCTCATTTATCATTTTCTGTACAAGAAATAATAGTAAAAACAATTAACAATAATATAAATATTTTTTTCATGATTTTATAAGTTAATATTTAAACTTTCTACCATTCTTTTCATATCATCTTTTAAGTCTGCCTTAAAATTAATATCTTTTCAATATAATTTTAAATCAAGTTGCCAAGCATGTAGAGCTTGTCTATGAAGTTGATATCTAGTTGCCATTTCTTTGTTCACTCTTATATTTCAATAAGTTTTATCTCACAATATAGGGTAACCTATACTAGCTAAATGAACCCTTATTTGATGAGTTCTTCATGTTTCTATTTTTACTTTTAGTAGAGTATATTTGTTATCAATATATTCTAATACTTCTCAGTAAGTAATTGCTATTTTTGGGTTAACAGGATTAAGTGTAGTCATTTTTAATCTATTATTTGGATCTCTTCAAATAAATGATTCTATTTTTATTTCACTATCCTTTATTTTTCAGTTCACAATTGCTAAATAATACTTATCTATTTCTCTATTTTTAATCGTATCAGCCAAATAATTCATCATTATATCAGACTTTGCTATCATAATTAGCCCTGAAGTATCCTTATCAAGTCTATGAACAATACCTGGTCTATTTACTCATCAAATACTAGGTAAGTTATCTTTACAGTGATATAATACTCAATTTACAAGTGTATTTTTATTTCAATTTTCTCATGGAACTGGGTGAACATTTATTCCAGCTTCTTTATTCAAAACCAAAATTTCTGAATCCTCAAAAACTATATCAAAATCCATTTTTTCTGCTTCTATTTCATCAAGTTTTTCTATAATTATTTCTATTTTAAGCTCATCCTTATTCTTTATTTTTAGATTTTTTGAAATTGATTTTCCATTCACAGAGACCTGTTCTCTATCAATCATTTTTTGGATATAACTTCTTGAAAAATCATTAAAAAGAGTAGATAAGTACATATCTACTCTTTTTGCTTTATCAGTTATTACACAAAAATTATATATCATTTATTTATTTTATAATCCTAACCCCGCCTTAATATCATCTATTTTATCTTTATGTTCTCATTCTACTTTACTATTTTCTTGTTCAGCTTTGTATTTATCCCCTAGTTCTATCCATTCAGCTTGTTGTTTAGCTACAAGTTTTTTTATATCATCTGGATGTTCTTTAGCTAAATCTTTAAATTTTGTTCTTTCTTCTGAAAATACCTTAGTTAATTCATCAAATTGAAATTGAGACAAAGTAGGAACCGCATCAACTACTCTCTTTTTTTCCATAGTATTTAGAGATAAACTAAATTTCAGTAAATCTAGAAAATCCTGAGCATCAACTTTTACTTCTTCTGAATGAAGATTTAACAAATCTAAAACAATAGAATCTACCTCCTGTTCTGTTATTTGGTTATCTGCCATAATTATTTGTTGAAAATATTAAATTTATAGCTACATTATAATCATATTTCGTATATATCAATAAAAAATTATAAATAATATAAAAAATGTCAATATTTAAAACTAAATGAATCATTCTTAAGCTTACAAAAACTAAGCCTTGAGAATTTCTGTACACAATTTTCACAAAAGAATATTGAAAAATATTATGCAATAAAAAAATAAGTAAAAAAGAAAAAGCTCTAGATTTAGGCTATTTAGTGAATTTTGAAATAACAACAAAAGAAAATATATCAATTCACAAAATAAGAAATATCAAAATATTATCTGAATACAACAGAGAAAATAAAAGTTTTAAAGAACTAAATAATTATTTAGTAATACTATCGATCATTCATAAAAAAATACCTACTTGAGCCCCTATTTATGAATTATTTGAATTATTAGAAACAATAAATAGCAATCTAGAAATGAATGCAACTAAATTAGTTTTAACTAGACTTAAAATTATATCTATTTTTTGAGAGTTAAATGAGAATAATTCAAATTCTACAGTTGCTAAAATACTAAAATTTATAAATTCTAATAAGATAGATAGAATATTAAAATTGAGTGGGATAAGTGAAGAAATAGAAAATAAACTAGAGCAATTATAATTAATATTGACTTTATATTTTTATCATGTATTATATATTAATATATTATATAATATGAAGCATGCTTAAAAAAAATTCAGACAATACTCAAGAAACAATTAAAATTCAAGAACCTTTTCAAGAAATGAGAGAGAAATATAATTGTTTAAAAAATAAAAAATTTCATCCAAAACTAGTTAAAATCCCGAAAAAATTCAAATGAATGAGAAATATGACTGGTTTTTCTAGTAGGTATAAAATGCATACTCAGTCTAATATAAGGGCAAAAGACTCTATTCATAGAAAACAAATTAATCCTGAAGCAATAAAAGAATATGATTTTTTATCAAAAATGAGAGAACAAGTAACAGATTGATTAGACCCAATAAGATACTTATATAACTTATATTATAATATACAAATTTCTACAACAGATATTTCGAATGAATATAGATTATTATGGGATTCATCTACTTATCATTCATGGAAATGGGATACAAGAGATAAATACAATATTAGAGATACAGAACATAAAACAACTTATGATTTTATAAGTAGACTATTCAAAAATTTCTTCAAATGGGAATTAAGAGAAATGAATGAAAGAACACCCTTAAGAGACGAAAAAGATAGAACAAAAAATCCAGAACTAAAGACTGAAGCAAAGAATGAAAAAATAGAAACTATTCAAAAAATAGAAAAAATATTAAATAGAATTTCAAGAGATAAGACTAAGCACGAATATTCTGCTGAAGAATATTCTAAATTAAAATTTGCAATGCCTCAAACTAAATATATTTTAGATATTAACTGATATATAAATGAAGACGATTTTGAAGATACATTAATTAAATTATCTAACAAATACTGAATGAAAGTAACAGCTGTTGCTGTTAATAATATATTAAGAAAAGAAACTGAAAAAATTTGAAATATGAAAGAAATTAAATTAAATCCTGGAAGATTATCAGAAATAAAAAAGAAGTGAAAATAATTATTTTCACTTCTTTTTTATTTCATATCATTATGGACGAACAACAAATCTTGCAGACTCTGTTCATCAACGATAACCTACACTATCATCACTTTGATTTCAACAATTAGCTAATCATACAATACGAGCTCAATTTCACCAAAATCATCCTGTAGTGCTTCATATAGAAGATAACCAAACCCATTCATTATCCACATTATCATCTCAATCAATTAATAATCAATTATCACACGCTCTCTGATATTCTCCTCTAACTATTCAAGTTAAATTATCACAACTAGTAGATTCACATCATCATGGAGTTCAGTCAGAAATATAAGTATATGCACTTGGTAGATGAGAACCTGATTTTTGAGTCCATGCGGTTAAATATTTTTGCCTATTTTGATAAATAGTATTAGTTAAATTAATAGTTCAACTATTGATGGCTTCATCAGTATTATATTCTACATAGGTTATTTCTTCAGTAATATCATTGTTATGAGTATAAGTTAAATCAGTTCATAAATCTTTTACACCATCTATACAATCAGCAATATATAATGCAGGTATTGGATGACTATTTGGTGGAGTAGCATTTACTATCCATTCTATATCCTGTAATTCAACTAAGTCTACTTTATTAGTAACTAACCACTTCATTCTTCAAGTAATATTATCAGTCGTATCAAAATCTGTAGCCGAGCTTCATAGTGATTTACATGTATATCATCACTGTGAGTCTAATCTTCTAGTTTGTCAATTTGTAGAATCAAAATTTCATGTATCATCTACAGATGTTGTATCCCATCAATTATAATCTCAAAAAGCATTATTTCACCATCAATTCCATGATATACCATTTCATGTACTATCTCAAAAATCTCATATTCTTGGTGATATACAAAATCAACTTGTAGACTGTGTAGATCAAATATAAACATCATCAGCTTCCCAATACCATCATGCTGAAGTACATTCAGCAATATCTATTTGTGGTCATGCAACTACTTCACTACTTCTAAGTTCTACCTTAACCTTCCCTCATAAATTATTATTAACAAAACTAGCAGCATAACTTTCTTCTTCTCAGGCTGTTAAATTAATTATTTTATCTACTTCTCATACTCATTCTAATATTGTAGATGTATATGCAGTTTGCAATCAGTTCACAAGAGCTACTCTTGCTGTTGAATCAGTAGTATCCGTTAATGCTGAACAACTAGCATTATCTGTATATGCTACTAGTGGAATTCATGAACCAAATGCAAATCATCCAGTTGTATCAAATTTTGTAGTACTTAAATTACTTGGTAAATTTTTGTATCAGTTATATACCAATCTCTCATTTGCCATTATTTGTAACAAATCTGGATTTGATACATCATTTGCTACTATTGTTGGTAATGCTAACATATAACATGTTGATGCTCAAGTTAATGATTTTCACATTAATCAATTATAATTTCATTCTACTATTGCAGTTGCTTCTACTGTTCATGCAAAAGCTCCATCTAACATATATGGATTAAATGTAAGTGGGTCTCACTCTAGCATTCATGCTAATTCGTATTCATTTGTAGTAACTGAATATGTATATTCTTTATCTGTTAATGGATCTGTTGGTATTTTATCTAGTTTATCTACATTCACAAATACTGAAGCTCAAAAAGTTCATTGCGTCCATACTGTTCATCAACTATATGTTATTGCAACTCCATCCGTAGGTTGAGGATATTTTCATGCTCATAAGTGAAATAATTCTAGAGATGTTTTCATCGTAGAAATATCTGATAATCTAGTTGAATCTCTAGCTTGAGTTGAGTATCACTGTAATGATATAAAGGCAATTGTTCATAATATAGCTAGTATTGTTATTACTACTATTAATTCTACTAAGGTAAAAGCTTTTTTTTGTATATTCATAAACTAGTTTTAATTTATAAGTTTTTGTAAGTTTATTATATTTTTTTACAATAATAAAGCCATTTTTTTAAAAAAAATGGCTTTACTATTAAATATTTATAGTTTTTAACTAATACCCAATATTCTCCCTAATCCTCTCTAACATACTCATATCTACATCACTAATATGTTTTGGCATTATTGCCTCAAGCTTAACTATTAGATTTCATTCTTTTCCAGGCTCTTTTTTACCAAATCATTTTACTCTAAGTTTAGATCATGGCTTAGTAGATGGAGCTATTTTTATTTTTTTAGTATTTCAATATACTCATTTAATTTCTATAGAACAACCTAAGATTAAATCAAAAATTGGAACTTCATAAATTTTTTCAAAATCTAGAGAAACTGGTTTTTTAGGTTTTTCTTGTTTTGTTCTTGTTTTCCTTCATCCTCATGCTGATCATCAAAATAAATCTTCTATATTGAAATCAAATCCTGAAGATTGAGTTCTACTTGATCAAGCTCATCATCAAAACATATCTTCGAAACCTCAAAATCAGGCACTTGAATATCAACCAGAAGTTCATCATCCAAAAGGATTTCCACCACCAGTAGCTGCTCATCATGTTTTTCCAAACATATCATACTGTTTTTTCTTGCTAGAATCAGACAATGTAGAATAAGCTTCATTTATATCTTTGAATTTTTTTTCTGCTGTTTTATCTCCTTTATTCCTATCAGGATGGTATTCCATAGCTTTCTTTCTGTAAGCCTTTTTAATTTCATCAGCTGATGATGATTTATTTACTCATAATGTATCATAATAATTATTTGACATTTAGTGTTTTTTAAGTATAAATCTCTTATATTAAATTCTTAATCATTTTTTATATGAAAAAAATTATTTTGGCTATTATATCTCTTAGTTTTATTTTTTCAAGCTTATCTAATACATTTGCTTCAGAATGATATATTGAAAATTTATTAGACTTAAATTATTGAGTAGAAGAATATACTTTAAATTTAAATGAATTAGACTATATTCATTTCAGTAATGAAAAATATAATATAATGTATAGAAATTTAAAAGATGTAAACACTGGTTTAAAAAGTGGCTTCATGGAACAATATAGAAATTGAGAATATGAATATTATCAAATGAATTGAATTGTTACAAATTATAATAACTTCATTTATCATACAAATAAATATTTTCTTTATTTGAGAATAAAAGAATTAAATAATAATTTTTGAGAAGTAGATTATGCTATTATAAATAGTTATAGAAATATGAGAAGTTCATATACTAATATGAAAAATATAGTTAGATGATATTAAAAAGAGATGAGTTAAACTCATCTCTTTTTATTTTAATACATATTTACCCTTTTCATTATCACTTACTACCTTCTTATCTTGAAATGCTACAACCCTCTTATTTAAAATATTAACAATATTTTCATCATGAGTTGCCATAATAACAGTTTTTCAATCAGAATTAATATCTAAAAATATATCCATTATTTCTTTAGCTGTTTCTGGATCTAGATTTCAAGTAGGTTCATCTCATATAATTATTTGTGGATCATGAACTAATGCCCTAGCAATAGCTACTCTTTGTCTTTCTCATCAACTAAGCTCAAATATAAATTTGTCTTTTTTAATTAATAATCATACTTTTTCTAAAGCTTCTGGTACTTTTTTTCTAATTATACTATCGTTATATCAACATACTTCCATAGCAAATGCTACATTTTCATAAACTTTTTTAGATTCTAATAATTTATAATCCTGAAAAATTACTCAGATTCATCTTCTATAGTTTAATAGAGTTTCTTCTGTCATTCATTTATACAATGCTAAATTATTGTCCAAAATAACATCTCAAGAAGCAGGTTTAAAATCTCATATAAGAGATCTAATTAAACTAGTTTTTCAGCTTCATGAATAACCAATAAAGAAAATAAACTCTCCTGGTTTAATTTCTAAATCTATATCTCTAAGTACTACTTTGTTTCCAAAAGCTAGAGTAATATTATCAATTTTCATATGTATATAATATTTTTCAAGTAATTAAAATAAGTTTAATAGATTTATAATTTTTTGCAAAAAAAAGAAGACATAATGTCTTCTTTTTTACATAAAGAACGAGTGCATAATATATAATCATCCAGTTGCAGCCATCAGAGAAACGAATGCAGTAGATAGTCATGCTTTCATCCAACCTACAAATGTAATTGGATTATCTGTTTGTTCAGATTTTGAAACTACTATTACATTTGCAGTTGATCAAATAGGTGATGCATTACCACCAAATCATACACCAAATGCAAGAGCCCACCGTAGCAATTCTACTCATGGTAATTGGGCTTCATATTGAAGATAACCTATAATTGGTAACATAGCAACAGTCATAGGAATATTGTCTACTAGTGCAGATAATATAGCTGATACCCAAAGTATAATTAATGCTGTTAAAAATAGATTATCATTAGCTCATGAGGTAATCATTTCAGCTAACATTTCTAATACACCTGCATGTTCTAAACCTCAAACTATTACAAATAAAGCTCAAAAGAATAACAATACTGATAGTTCTAACTTTTCTAATATTTTTTGAGGGTCTTTAGTTGCTGAAACAAGTATCAAGGCTAAAGCAGCTCAAATTATAGCAACCATTGATGGTTCTATATGAAACATATGATGAACAAAGAATAATACTACAACGATAGCTAATACTACTAATATCTTTTTTAAAGACTTCATATCTGTAATAGCTTTATTTTCATCCATGCTTTGTAATTCTTCAATAGCTTTTTCATTAGGTTTTTGCTTAAACTCTTTTTTAAAAACTATTTTTAGAGTAATAAGTGTTAATATCCATGCAACTATTACTATTGGCATTGAATGGGTTATAAAATCCATAAATGAGAATCAAGCATATGATCAAATCATAATATTAGGTGGATCTCAAACTAGTGTAGCAACTCACCCTGTATCAGAAAGCAAAGCTTCTGCCATCAATATTGGAGTAGGATTAAGTTTTAATATTTTAGAAATAATAATAGTAATTGGTACTATTAATATAATTGTTGTTACATTATCTAAAATAAGTGATAATAGTGTTGTAAGAGTTCATAATGCAACTGTCAATTTCCACAAATTTCATCAAGTTTTTTTTGCAACTTTTATTCACAAATATTGAAATGCTCATGTATGTTCCAAAATTGCTACGATTACCATCATTCAAAATAATAATCCAATTGTATTAAAATCTATAGCTTCTTTTGCTAATTCTGGTGAATAAAAACCAAAATACATTCAAGCTATAACCATTATTAATGCTCATAAAAGTCAAATAACTGATCTATGGATTCTTTCTGATAATATAATCGCAAATGTAATTGCAAATATAATTATACTCACCCAAAAACCTGTATTTGAAACTGTATGAACAACAGCGTCTAGTGCTGCTTGTTCCATATGTGATTCAATTAAAAAATATAAGATATTATAGATCCATTTGTTTAGCAAGATATTTTCTTACTCATCTTCTAGTAATAATTCAGATAGGCTTATTATCTGCATCAACTACTGGAATTCTAGTTTGTCTTCATTCTGTTACAGTGATACATGCATGTAAAACAGTCGAAGTTTCATCTATAACTTTTGGATTTTCTAACATAAAAGAATCAGCAAGTTTATCTAAATTATCATTTATAAAACTTTTGAATACTTTTTCTGTAGTAAAATCTGCTACTGACATATCTCTATCTCAAACATATTCTGGAACAATAGCCTTTAATAGAGTAACTATATCAATTGATCAAATCAATTTTCAGTCAGAGTCAACAACTAATGCTCAATTTACATCTTCATCAGTCATGACTTTCATAACTCATTTTAATGTAAGATCATGTTTAACTATAACAGCCTTTTTTGTTATATCCTTGATTTTCATATTTATAAATATAAAAAATTAAAAGTGCAAAGATATTAGTACTTTTTTTTGTAAATGCAATATCTTTTATGCAAAAAAAAACAAGACTTTAAAGTCTTGTTTTTTTTATACAAATTTCCTAATATCACTATACATTTCTTTTTCTATATTTTCTTGAAATCTAATATATAATTTTGGAGTAATTATCTCTTTACTATATAAATCTTTTATAACTTGTTCTTCTAATTTAAGAAGTGATTTATTTATAAGTCTTGATTCTATTGCATTAATTGTAGCCTTATGATCAGAGAATAATTTTATTCTTTTTTCATCTGCACTCTTACTAAATCCTGCATACAATTCAATTACTTCTTCAAATATTTCATTATCAAAACCAAAATCTATTTCAGATAAAATTCTAAGTTCTTTTATTACTTTTCTAGTAATAATCAATCTTGTTCTATTTCTAATATATGCATCTAAATCTGTAGAATTTTTCTCATATTGTCTTTGGAAAAATCTAGAAAATATATCGTAATCAGATTTTATACTTCATTTTTTCTTTAATTGAGATCCATTTCATTCAAGTCTCTCTATTTGTTTTTCAATTTTCCTAAGAATAAATTTAAAATTATCTTCTCATATCTCATTATAGAAAAATAAACTTTTTAAATATTCTTTTTCTATTCATAATGCATGTAGTGATATTGCTTTTTTTATTAATACTTTTGATTCTCATACTTTATTTCATAGAACATTTTTCATTGACTCTACAGCTATATTTAATTTTTCTGTATACTTCTTTTTTAAATCATCATATTCTATTTGTGTTATATATGCTTTTTTGTATGAAGAATCTAATTTATCTATAATCTTAAGATTTGCTAAGATATTTCATTCTTCAAATTTAAACTCCTCTAATCTATATAGTCTATCAATCTTTAATTGTTTCATAATAAAAGGAATGATAGGAGCCTTGATAAAAAGAGTAAACATTATAACTCAGATAGTTAATACTAGTAGAAAATCTTTTATAGAAAATCCATAAGACCATCAAACTGACTCCTGAAATGCTATTAATGCCTCATATCAATGGTCTCAAACTCATGGAATCATCAAAACCATCATAAGAGCCAAAGCTCACCTAAGACTCCCCCAAGATAATAATAATATCCAACTAGAAGGAATATGTTTTTCTATTTTAAATAAATTAATAAGAGATATTGGAATATAAACTGATATAACTCTGATAACCATTACTGTCAATATAACAACAATAATAGGAAGAATAAAATTACTTAAATTCATATCTATAGTTGATAGAATCAATCACATCAAGATAAATATTATTGAGTTAGATACAAAAGCAAAAAACTCCCAAAATTTTTGCATATGAGCTTCAACTCTTGGTGTAATTTTATATCTACCATAATTTCAAATAATAATTGATGCAACAACTGTAGCTATAACTCATGATATATGTAAAAAACCAAAATAATAACTAATAATTTCAGCTAATATAAAAGTAATATGTGCGAGTAACATAGTAAGAACAATTTCAACTTCTTCATTATTTGTAATACTTCCTATTATCTTAGAAAATAATACTCATGTAAAAGATCAAAATAATATTCAACCAATTATCATTGATAGAAAGGTTCCAGCTCATGCTAAATATGTTGTTCATGTGACTATTCATCATTCCATCATTATTCATAAAATAATTAGAAATAATGCAACAGCAGTACCATCATTAAAAAGACTTTCTCATTCGAATAAAATAGTTAGTCTTCTAGGTGCTCATAATGATTTAAATATTGATAGAACAGCAACAGGGTCAGTAGCTGATATTATTACTCAAAACATTAAACAAACTAAATAAGGTATGTCTAATCAAATATAAGGAAAAGAAAAATGAAGAACCATTGATATTAAAAATGCTGATATTCATAATCAAAATACAGCCATTGCTGTTATTGTTTTCCAATTATTTAAAAGTTTTCTATAATTAATATTATATGCTGCCTCAAAAAGTAGTACTGGTAAGAATACAAAGAATAGTAAATCAGGAGTAAGTGTGAAATCATCAATAAATGAAAATAATTCCATATTAGAAATAGGAATTAATAATAAACCTACAATAACTAATAATACTGTGTAGGGGAATTTTATTTTTTTGCTTATTATATATGTAAAAGAACATATAATAAGCAAAAATAATACTGATAATGTCTGTGTCATAAAGGTTACTTCCATAATTTTTTCTTTAATAAATTTTTAAATTATTCTTTTTCTTTTCTAGCTGCTGCTTGTTTTTCTAACATTTCCATATGTTTCTTTGCTTTTTCATCTTTTTTCTTTTGATCAAAATCTGCTTTTTTCTTTTCCCACTGTTTCTCTAATATTTCTATATCTTCTAGAGATTTGTTTATTTTTAGTTCAACACTTTTTCTTGATTTAGAGTATTTTTCACGAGACACTGATAATATCTTTTTGTATCTACTTTGGAACACTTCTTCATTTTTTCTGTTTGGTTCAAAGGTTCATGCTGAGAATACTGGTGATGGCATACCATCAATTAATTGTTTTGTATAGATATTATATTTTTTCAGATTCATCAAATCATCTTCTGATATTTCTCAACTAAGTACTTCTTTTAATAAGGTAGCATCATGATATCAAACTTGAAATGAAACTAACGATCATACATTACCAAATACCGCTCACCTAACTGATTCTTGCATCTGATCAATATACTGATTAGCCATCACTAAATTAAGTTTATATTTTCTGGCTTCGGACAAAATAGTTGCAAATGAGTCGGTGGCAAAGTTTTGAAATTCATCTACATAAAGATAAAAATCTTCTCTCTCTACTTCTGGGATATCCGCTCTACTCATGGCATCCATTTGAAACTTCGTTACCATCATTGCTCACAGTAGTGCAGAAGCATCTTCTCAAATCTTACCTTTAGATAAGTTTACTATAATAATTTTTTTATTATCCATCGCCCACCTAACAGAAAAACTATTTTTTGGTTGTCCTAATACATTTCTAAGAATTGTACTAGATAGAAATTGTCATACTTTATTTAATATTGGACCAGCAGCTTCTACTTTTTGATTAGGAGCCATTTTTGCAAATTCTCATGTCCAAAACTTTTTTACAACAGGATCAGTTATTTTGTTAACAACTTTATTTCTAAATACATCACTAGTTAACATAAGTGGAATTGAAATAAGCGTAGAATTTGGATATTCAACTAATGCTAAAATTGTATTTCTGAGGATATGTTCTAGCCTAGGCCCCCATGAATCACCAAATATTTTTTTAAATATTCATACCAAACCTGATGCTACAAGTGGTCTATGTTCTGGTTTTACATTATCTAGCATATTAAATGCTATTGGCCAATCAGTATCACTTGGGTCAAATATTATTGTTTGATTTGTTCTAGATTTTGGTATAAAACCAATTACTCATTCTGCTAAATCACCATGCGGATCAATTACTGCTACTCATCTTCATTTTCTAATATCATCAATAATCATATTTTCTAAAAGTGTTGATTTACCCATTCAAGTTTTTCAAAGTACATATAAATGCCTTCTTCTATCATTTGGTCAAATTCAAAATCACATACTTGTTCATCTAAAATTTGTTTTTCAAATAGGAGTTAAATCAGTTTCTGGTTTAATATCATCTGTTAAATCCGGATCAACTATTGGTAAATTTGATGGTGGTTCAAAAGCACGAGCTGAAACCCAATTAATTTGTGGTGTTTTCACATAAGTAGTAGGCAAGTGGACTAATCATGATAATTCATTTGTTGTTAAAATCATATTTCATTCAACAAGTCTATTTTTTATTTTGTTAATTTCTAATTCGTCTCTTGTAACTCTCTCTAAACCAAAAGAATTTAATCAAAAATTTGAAAATACATGTAGAGTAGAATATATTTCCTTTATAGCTGAATTAGCTTCAATATTATCTTCTCAGGCATGGATTATATTTATACTAGTTGTATATCATTCAAGACTAATCTTGTTTTTCATATACTTTGGAATTTGAACTTTTTCATTCTCTAGTTCTGCTACCTCTTCTATTTTTTCCTCTTCAGCTACTAATTCTCAAGTTTCTGTAGGATCAACCGTATCTGATTTTTTGAAAAAAAATGAAATAAATTTAAATAATAATATCAGTGGATATAATAATATTTTTAAATATATAAAATTTGGATTCAATAATATTTTTTTTAGAAAATTTGGATAATTAGACATTAATACTTTTATAGTATTTGATAGTCATTTTTTCCAACTTCTATTTGGGATTGGCGTGAAATTAATTTGGAAAGTATTTAAAGTATATTTCCCAGTTCTACTTAATGCTGAAGTGATAGATGAAAATGGATCTACAGTTTCTTTACTAGCTTCTTCTTGTAATTCTGTAAAACTTTTGATTGGATATAAATAATGTTTATTTAACTTAAGTTTTCAAATATGTATTTTATCTGATGGAATATTTTCTAGATAATCTCATACTTCTATAATCTCTACATCATTGTAATGAGCATATATTTGATTTGAAAGAAAATTTGAATATTTTTTTGGAGCCACTATAAAAAACCTGATTCTATTCCCTATTTTTGTTATTTCAAATGAAAAAGTAGGTTGATTTCAAATAGTTTTTTTAAATAGTTTTTTCTTTTCAAAATCATCAAAAACCCTGTGTAGAACAATTAAAATATGCTCAAACACTCAAGGTCACTTTTCGTTGTTTTTATCAACTAATATTTCTAGTATTTTTTTATCCATAATTTTTATTTAACTCTTTGCAATAATTATATAAACAAATGTTTATAAATACACAAAAAGTAGTTAATAATTTATATATTAATTATAGTATAAATTTGAGTATAATGCAAATAAAAGTAGCCTAATATTTTTAATCCCTCCCCCTTCGGGTACTCCCTTTGGAAAAGGGAGATTTTATTCTATTTATTTAAAAATAACAATTTAGTCTCCCTTTTCCAAAGGGAGTACCGAGGAACGAGGGGAGGGATTAGATTTTTAATTAACAAATTTTCTTGCCCATACTCAATGAACACTACACTTAGTACGAATTTCAAACTCATCTAAATCATCAAAATCAAACTCAACATTTGCTTCTGTTTCGAGTTCTAAATATTTTTCTTCTATAAGGTCTCAATACTCATCATAAAGTCAAATGGAAGCTATTCTATGCCCCTCTCCCATAGGATGAATTTCGTTTGCAATAGTTACTATTAACTTATTATCTTTAATCTTTATTTCTGGTATATGATCTATCTCTAAGGCTCCTAAACTATCAATATCTATATAATTTATTTCTTCTTCTATTCATTGGAATGTATCATATTCCTCACAAACAGGACATTTATCAAGCTCTGTTCAAATTTCAATTTTTTCTTCTACATCTCAAAGAGCTTTATCAAAAACATAATTACAATTAGTACACAAAAATTTCATAAAGTTGATTTTTATACATATTAAAATATTATTTACACATATTATAGTAAATAATGACTAAAATGAAACAAAAATTCAATAAATCTCAACACAATAAATTCACCAATCATTTTAATATAAAAAATAGTCCTTCAGAAATAGAAGAAAGATTCTATAAAAAAACTAAAAAATATATTAAATATATTAAATGGATTCCAGGATTAAAAATGATATGAATATGAAATAGTATTTCAATGAACTGTTCCAATAATGAGTCTGATATTGACCTACTCATAGTTACTACTACTAATTCTATGTGGTTAAATAGAATATTAATTACTTTAATTTTTCAATTATTGTGAGTAAGAAAAACTGCAAAAAAACATGCTTGAAGGTTTTGTTTGAGTTTTTTTTCTACGATAGATTGACTTGATTTTAATTCTTGGAAACTAGAAAATGATATTTATTTATACTTTTGGATAGTTTATTTTAAACCAATCTTAGATTTTAATAATACTTATGATTTATTATTAGAAAAAAATAGTAATTGGGCTGATTTTAATGAATATTTAGATATAATTGAGGAGAATAGAAAATATATAACAATAACCTCACCCCAACCCTCTCCTTTGAAGGAGAGGGAGCAAAAACAAAAAAATGCAGCCTCTTTCTCCCTCAAGGGAGAGAGAATTCAAGTGTGAGGGATAAATTATTTATTTAAAAAAATATTTCTTCCAAAAACATTAAAACACTATGCAAAAATATGAAAACCATTTTGAGTGATAATAAATGATAATATACTAAAATTTCACAACTGAGATATTAGAAAAGATATAAAAAAAGAGTTAGTTTAACTAACTCTTTTTTACTTCTATTTTACCTATTCTATGATTTTTTATATCTATTACTGTGAATTCTAGTTTAGTACAACTTCTATCATGTGGTTTACATTTAAATGAAATAACTTCTCATGAGCTAGGAAATCACTCTACTTTGTGAGTAATAACATAACCAATCGTTTCTCAATCAAATTCTTTTTCATCGATTCATGCATCAGCTAATTCTAATCATAATTTCTCTAATACATCTTCTATAAGGGCATCAGATTCTACAAGTAGAGAATCATTTCATAATTTCTTAATTTCATCTACTTCTTTATCAGTTTCATCTCTGATTTCACCAAATACTTCTTCTATAATATCTTCCAAAGTGATAAGTCATGATACTCAACCATATTCATCAATAACGATTGCCATAATTTTATGTTCCTTTTGAAATTTTGTAAAAAGAGTATCTACAGTTTGATTTAAAGGAGTCTTCATTACTTCCTGTAAATCTAATTCACTTAATTTAGAAGATAAATTTCCATTTTTTACTTGTAAAAGTAATTCTCTTCAATTCAAAAAATAATCTATTTTGTCTATGGTTCATGTAAAAATAGGTATTCTACTATGAGTATGAGATAAGAAAAAATCTAAAGCATCTTTTACTGTAGTATTTATTGATAATGCCTCAATTTTTACTCTAGGAGTCATTATTTCTTCTACATAAGTATCTTCTAAATCCAATATATTTTTTATTTTTTCATGTTCCTCTTTTTCTAATGTTCATGCTTCTCTTCACATATCAATGAAACTGTCTATTTCTTCATCAGTTAATTGTTCTATTTTTGCTTTAGGTGAAAATATTCTAATTAATACTTCCATAAAAGTAATAACTGGAAATAATATTAACATCAAAAACTTATAAATAGGAGCTACTAATAATGAAATGGTTGCTGCATTCTTTGTAGCTAAACTTTTTGGTATTATTTCTCAAAATAATAATAGTAAAAAAGTAACTATTCATGTAGCAATTCAAATTGAAGTTGCTTGAGCTAATCACGCAGCTTCTCAGAATGAGATAGCAATAGTTGTTGCTAGAGCCGCTGTATATACGTTTACTAAATTATTTCAAATAAGAATAGTAATAAGTAGTCTATCATTATTTTCTTTTATCTTTTTAAGGGCCTTAGATCAATATTTTCTTTGTTTAACAAGTGAGTCTATTTTATGCTTAGCTAAGCTCATTAAAGCTAGTTCTGTACCAGAAAAAAATGCTGATAAAAAAAATAATACAACAAACAAAGATATGAGAAATGGGTCCATAATTAATGATTAATATTTTAAAAAATATCCTAAAAATATTTTATAGGATATTTACTGAAAGACAGTTTAATAGTTTTTTTTGCTTTGTAAAGCTTATTTTTTATAAATAAGTTCTGTTTGTTTCGCTACAAACCTAGAATCTGTATCTAGTAAAATCTCATTTCAAATATATCTTACAATTTCTGAATCACTGTCATCAATTGGAGTAATATAAATTCAAGTCCCTGTAGTAGTTTCTCAAGTAACTTGATACAGAAGAGCTCCTGTTCAATTATTCTTTATAAATAAAGCATAATCATTATTTAAAAAATCAAATACATATTCATTTCATGTAATTCATCCTGATAAACTAAGTACTCAAGCATTGTTCTGTAAATATCAAATTCATGCTAGCCCACTTCAGTCTAGAGTTCATAATGATACAAGTTCGTTTGTTGCTATATATTTATTTTTATTAAACATAACTAGTTTAATAAAATATGGTTTATCTATATCAAAATGCAAAACTCAAGAATCAACATCTCAGATTTTTATATTTAAGTTATCATTATTATTAGTATTTTCATCTATAATAGCAACTGTTCTAGAATTATTCCAAAATACTTTTTTATATCAAAAATCTAATGCTACATATCAGAATATTGTTTTTCTTCATGAAACATCATCATCTTGGTATGAATCAAGATAATATGTTCAGGTTGAAGTATTTCAAGTTGAAGTTGCCATATAATTATCACTATCAAAATCATCATCATATCAATCACCCGATAAGTAAGCAGAAGCAGAAAAATCTATCAAAGTTGTATCAGCATCTCAAAATACAAAATCTCATACTCAGGTAGTTAGTGAAGTGATATATGGTCACCATTCAGCTTGTACAATATCAGTAGTTCAAGTATTAAATGTTAATTTTAAAGAATAAGTTAAATATGATCAAGAACAATATACTTCCCCGTCATTTATTAATGTAGTTCATGCAAATCATGCAACTGTAGATCAACTCATTGAAATAGTTCAGGCTTGTGGACATGACACATTATCTGTAAATCAGTTTCAATTATTATTTACTTCCCTATTTATATCAACTAATATTTTTGAGTCACTATCGATATTTGAATATAATTTAGAATCATAATCAAAATAATGAGTAATATTAAATAGAAATGAATTATTATTTAATACTATAGTCGAAAAAATAACGGTTAATGTAACTAAAAATAAAACATAGATAAGTACAATAGCTTTTTTGTTTTTTTTCATAATTTATAAATCAATATTTAATCTAATTAAAGAATCTTTTGGTAATTCAGACCATAATTGTCAAATTAAAGATGTTTGAAAATTTAAATCCAAAATCAAATGTATATTTGTAATGGTTCATGCATTATAAGAAATAGCTATAAAATCCTGTACTTTTAAGTTTGAAAAAATTTGATCTTTATGAAAGGAGTAATCAAAAACTATCTGTGGATCAAGTTCTACAGCTATTAACTCAGCTTCATTTAATTTTCTAAATCATAATCATTTGTTCTCATAAACAGTATTATCATTATCTAACTTGAAGTCTTGCAAATTAACAGGTCAAACAAGTACTCATTTTAATCATTTAGTATCTTTCATTAAATAAACATCACTTCATGTTGATGTTTCAATAATAATAGAACCAGTATTATATATATTTGATAAGTTGTTAATTTTACTAGTAAATTCATAAAAAGAAGAAATAGTTATTACTTCCTTTCTAGTTGATCAAATACCATCAATAATATCAGTTAAAAAGACAAATATGAATGATAATATTATAGCAGATATAAATGTGGCAATAACTACTTCCGTAAGAGTAAAGGCCGCCTTAAAAAAAGAAACTTTCTCTTTTTCAATGGTGTTATCAATATTTTCTATATATGTCTTTTTTAGCATTTTTTAGGCTTTACAAAAAGTATTATTTTCATAAACTAGATTATAATAATTTTTCTTTTTTTTCAAAATGATAAAAAATACTTCTTGAGAGTCTTTGGTTTGAATAATCATCTGAGTTTTTATACTTGCTTTTATTATATTATGAGTAACCAATTTACTGATAAATAGTAGAGCTACTTTAGAGGTATACGAAAATAAAAAAATAATAAGTGTACTTAAAAATAATACAGAAACTGTAATTAAAAAAATAAATACAGATGTAATTAGAGAAACTGAACTATTCTATTTAAGGAAAAATAATAATTTTATGGAGTATGAAGTACTTACCTGATCTACAAACAGTATTTATAAATATATAGATAAACAATGAAATACAATTGATGATATAATAAATTTTGAATGAGATATATATTCTAGACAATTATGGCTAGAAAGAGATGATAATTCTATTTGAGATAATCATCAAATAATTAAAATCAGTATTAAAAAATTAATTAAAAAATAAAGAGATATTTATAAATATCTCTTTATTTTTTAATTTTAACGACAATAGAATCTTCAAGCTGTCATCGCATTATTGGCATTTACCAATGATGCAACAGCATCAGCTAATGATGATTGAGCAACTGCTAAAGTTCAAACTGGACATGCAGTGGATCAAGATGTAGAAGTATAACTACTACTCCATAAATATTTAATCAATGCATTTCATTGTAACAATATCTTTCATAAGTTAAAAGTAGCTTTTCTTAATGACAAATCAAGTACTAACATTGAATTATTAGGTATTGTTACTATCCTATCTCATACAGTAACATTTCAATTAATTAAATGTGGTCATACATCTAATGTACAATCAGATGGCACAGTCCAACTACCATTAATCCATTCCTGCGTTCATAAATTACAAGTAGCTGCATTAGCTATTTGTAAAATACCAACAAATGATACTAATAATAACGAGAATTGTATAATAATTTTTTTCATTTTATAAATTTAATAATCTTTTTAATATCATATTAAAAACAATTTCAAATACAAGTTGTTTTAAGTCCTCATTTAATTTGCATATTTCATGTAGTTACTTCTAATGCAGCAACTGGAGCAACTCATGTTACTCACCATGTAAATCATCTTCAAACAGTACTACTCATAGCTGAATTTATAGAATAGCCATTAACTGGACCATAATGATTTTCAGTTGCGTTTCACATACTTATTTTATATGAGTTACTAGACCAAAATCTTAATCAATTTGAATTTCCTGATAATACATTTATATTTGTAAAAGTTGGAGTATCAATTAGTTCAGAATCTCAACAAGAGTTAGCAGCTAAATCAGTGGCGGTTAATGAGTTATCTACTACATTTGCACTTGCAACTGAATTATTTGCTAATTCACTTGCTCATATACTATCTGCTGCTATATCTGCTGCATATAAACTATTATCTTGTATTTCTGATCCATCAACTGTTCATTGTCTAATCCTATCTCATTCAATCCAAGCATCAGCTCAAATTACAGTAGAAGAATCAACTATTACAGCTCAACTTGTCCATATATTTGTACCCATTGCCGATGTACCATTTCAATTTTGTGCCCATACCATTTGATGACCTCATGCCATAGTTCAACCTGTAGTATTATTTGTATGTTTATAAGCTAAACCATATAAATTACCAAAGTTTGTACCTGCTGCAGAATTTCTATAACCTGTTCACATACTCCATATATGTTGAGTTTTAGTAGAATCATATGTACCAAACATTCACTCATCTCTGTTTGCAGTTGGAACAATTATTGCTGCTGTTAAATTATCATTTACATCACTTCTTAATAAACTTGCTCCATTTATACCATCTACTTTTTCTGAATCTGCAGCTTTTGCAGATATACCTAAATATTTTGATGATAATGCTGTACCATTTTCTTGATAAGATGCCGCATTTACAGATTTTAAATTTGTATGAGTAACTCAGTCTCTAAAGTGGAATACTCAATCGCTTTCCAATGATAACTGTCATTGTTGTCTACCTCCCCAATGCCAAGTAATAGCTGGAGCATAAGCTTCTGAAGATTGTGCTGTAGTTACATTATTAACTTCTCTTATTTCAATAGGAGCACTTCAATAAACTCATGTAATATCTGTACCATAAAACTCATGATTACTTGCAATTACATCTGAGGTATCACTTCTAACAAATTGTGTAGAATCAATTGCATCTAATTTATCAGAGTCTCTTGCTTTAAATGAATCTGATATATCTGTTTCTGTAATTGTATTATTTAGTATATCTGAACTAGAAACTGTATTATCTGCTATTTCACTTGTTCATACACTACTAGCAGCTAAATCTGCAGCAGATATTGTATTATCTTGTATTTCTGATGCATCTATTGTTCCATCTAGTATACTATCTCATGACTCTCATACATTTATATATCTAGCATCGTTATAATCTCTATCTCAGACATCATCTCATGAATCTGGATTTACTGTAACACTAAGATTTCATAAAGCTGTAACATCATTATTTTGATAATAAAATTTCAATGCTTCATAAGCTGGTGTAGCATCTGTTGATGTCATTGATCCCATACCAATATGACCATATCAATCTCATGTATAAGTTAAATGCAGTGCTGCTGAACCATTTTCTCCTGATTCTCAAATTGTTAATCTAGCAGATTGTTCATCTGTATTAGATCATGCATTTGCAGAGTCTAGAACTAATGTAGGTCTATTTTTTATTATTTTTAGATCTCAACTAGTAGTATCAGAAGCATCACTTCTCAAGAATTGTGTAGAGTCTAATGCATCTAATTTATCTGAATCTCTTGCTTTAAATGAATCTGATATATCTGTTTCTGATATTGAGTTATCTAATATTTCACTTGTTCATACTCATCCAGTAGCTATATCAGCTGCTGCAATTGTATTATCTTGTATTTCTGAACCATCTATTGTTCCATCCGCTATATTATCTCATGATGTTCATGTAACAAGTATATTATTTCCTCACCATGTTAAGTTTGATGGTCATACAGATAATACATTTCACCATGTAACTGCAGCATCATTTCAGGCTCAACCATTTGTGGCAACCTTTAAATCAAGTGAAGTTCATGCTGCATCCACACTTCAACCAATGTAATAAGCTGTTCATGCATGAGTAAATCTTTCATCAGTAGATGAATAATCATGTCAAAATCTAATTTGAACATTTCAACCTCAATCATTATGTGTAATTCTATTTACTCATGATTCCCATAATATACCATTTGTATTTGTAAAAGATAGACTTCATGCAACTGTATCACTTACATCACTTCTAACAAATTGTGTAGAATCTATGGCATCTAATTTATCTGAATCTCTTGCTTTAAATGAATCTGATATATCTGTTTCTGTAATTGTATTATCTAAAATCTCTGCTGTAGCTACACTTGATGTTGCTAAATCTGCTGCAGTAATTGTATTAGCAATTATATTTGCACTTGCAACTGAATCATTTGCTAATTCGCTTGCTCATACACTATCAACTGCTAAATCTGTTGCTGTTAGAGTATTATCTTGTACTTCACTTGTTCATACACTATTTGCAGCTAAATCTGCCGCCGTTATTGTACTATTTAATATATCTAATGCTGTAATCGTATTATCTGCTATTTCACTTGTTCATACACTACTTGGTGCTAAATCTGCTGCTGATATTGTATTATCTTGTATTTCTGATGCATCTATTGTTCCATCAGCTATTAAATCTCACGAATCTCATGATCTAAACATTTTTTTCCATGAATTCCATGTAGTTGTATATTTAGTTCTAAAGTATACATTTCATGTTCCATTATATACATGATATTTTTGATATACCATATCACCATCTTCTACCACTTCAAGCATTCAGGCTTGAGCTTCAGGATAATTAGTTCATGCTGCAGCTGAAGCATTAGAATTTTGATGATGTAATCATGTAGTTAAATATGAATTTAAATCTACTGTACTACCTATATCAGATCTTTGTGTTAAAATTCTTGTTGAATCAATTCAATCTAATTTATCTGAATCTCTTGCTTTAAAACTATCAGATATATCATCTTCAGTTATTGTATTATTGAAAATATCAGTACTTGTTAGTGAGTTATCATTTATATCTGCACTTGTTAATGAATTATCTTGTACCTCACTTGTTCATACACTACCAACTGCTAAATCATCTGCTGTTAAACTATTATTAGATATATCTGTCCCTGTAATTGTACTATTTAATATATCTGTCCCTGTAATTGTATTATCTTCTATTTCTGACGAATCAATTGTTCCATCTTGTAATTGATCTCAACTTGTTCAGACTTGTATAAATCATGTACTATCTATTCCATCTAATTTATCTGAATCAGTAGCTTTTGCTAAAATACCTAAATACTTTGAAACTAATGATACAGTACCTTCATATAATGTAGTAGAATTCATTGTACCATTTACCTCTAATTTATATCATGGGTTTGTTTTATTTATACCTACATTTCAACTTTCATCTAATATAAATTGATTATAAGAATCATTATTTGCACGTAATTCTAATCATTTTCATGTTTCAGAATGTATAATAGAAGTCACATTTCATACTGATTTAGATGACTTAATTTCATATCCAGTTTCTCAAAAACTAAGAACCCCGTTTACATCTAAAGAACCACTCATTAAATCACTTTCATCACTTCTTAAAAATTGTGTAGAATCTAAAGTATCTAATTTATCTGAATCCCTCGCTACAAAACTATCAATAATATCTGTTTCTGTTATTGTATCATTTACTATATTTGTAGAATCAACTGCACTTGATGCTAATTCACTGTTTCATACACTATCTATTGCTAATGAAGATGCAGTCAAACTATCATCTTCTATTTCTGTATCATCTAGTGTATTTTGTGCTATTTCTGTTTCTTGGATTATCCCATCATCTGCTATTGTATCTGCTGTCATATCATATCCATTATTCGATACCGCTGCATCTATTTCTAGTTCTGTATCAAATAGTGCGTTATATCTCTCTGTTTTACATGTTCCATCTCAATCTAAATATTCTCAAACTAAACATTCTGTTCAAGCATTTGTATCTCATGGACTTGTTGAACATACTACCGTTCCATTATCTGCTATACTCTCTATACCATTCGCACATGTAGTTCAAGCTACATCTCTTTGAAATGCTAGTGAATCTAGTCAATCTAATAAATTTGAATCAGCTGCTGTTCATGCTACTCATACATATCTAGTATCGTTGTAGTCTCTGTCTCATACGTCATCTCATGAATCTGGATCTTTTGTAAGACTTAAACCTCATGATAGTGTTAATGTTTCTGTTGGTAATTCTGTTCATATTCATACTTTTCATGCTAATACAAAAAGTGGTGAATCTACTAGTTTTAATGTATCCCACATTGGTAGGTATCAATTTGTAGCTACATTAGTAAATGCTAGAAAAACTTCCTTAATTTTACCTTCTGAATCAAATACTTTTGTAAATATTTCTCATAAAATTCATACATTGTTTGTAGAATTTTGCATATTATTTATATGAGTTTTAACATCTGATTGATCATCAGCGTATGCCTGTGAAAATGTTAATGTAGTTAATGCAATTAAAGCAATTATTCTTTTTGTTTTTGTTTTGTTAAACATTTTTTGTTATTTGATTATATAAAATAAAGATTCTTTTTTATCATCTATTTGAATTAAGTCTCATCACAGCGTCTCAATATCTTCATTATTTACAGTTGTACTCTTTTCTATGTCTGTTGTATCATTTGTAAATAATGCGCTACTTACTTTTTCTATCAAGTCAACTATGTTAGTTACTACTCATATCTCAATTCATTCGAAATCTTGATAACCTATATATCTTCAATATGATTGTCAATGTAACTTTCCATCATCTAAACAGTAATAAACAAATGTACTTAAATTATAATTGAAATCTATATATCCAGATAATTCACTATATGCTTTTCATCATAGCTTATATCAGTATCATGAATTACACATTGATGTAGATCATATTATTCTTACATTTTCTGTATTATCACTTGACCAATCTAATTTAAAGTATCAATATACGCTATCATAATAATATCAACTGAAGTAATTTGTAATTATTGCTGAATTATCATCATTATTTACATAATATCATTCTTTCCCAGCTTCTCATGTAAAACTTACTACTGAATCATATGCTCATATATTTGTAGATGATTGGGTTGTAATTAAATATGAAGTATAACTTCAAAATACAGTTCATATTGTGAAGAATATCACAAAAAATGACTTCATATGTAATTTCAAAAATTTTTGTATTTTTGTTTTTTTCATTAATGCTTTATAATTAAAGTATAAATTTGTATTTATTTTATCATATATATTGATTAGAGGCAAAAATATGAAGATAGATAATTAAAATATTTAAAAAAAACAAAAAAAGACTTGAAATATTTCAAGTCTTTTTTATAAAAAATTATCTTAATATGGGAAAACACAAGTTCAAAAATCACAAACATAACCATTAGAACAATAATCACCTGTACAAGAAATAGATGAAGCTGGTACAGAAGCACACTCACATCCACTGTATACATCACAAGTTGTTCACATACTTACTCAATCACTTCTTTTACAATAATAAGATGACCTACTTTTTGTTCAAGTAGAACCACAATTAGCAGAACAGTCACCATAAGTTGCAGCCCATGAATAAGCTGGAGTATAGCATGATTGAGAATATTCTCTATACTGTGTACTAGATTCTCAAATACCAACACATCAATCTAATGGATTTTCCCGAAAACAACCAGTAGCAGCAAAACATGTAGCAGATGATCAATATTGAGAACAACCTAAAAAACAACCTGAATAAGTAGAGTAAACATTATCAGCTACTCATAATCAACAGTATGAACCTATAGTTTCTGCCGAACCAGATGTTGAATAACTAGTATTTCAACAAGAACCGCTTGTAACAGTAGTAGTAGAGCTCCATTCTCAACATGTTCAAGCTGTAACTCAAGAAGGAGGATTATTATAGAAAGCAGACCATTCAGTAGAAGTATTGGTTGGAACAAAATACCCTACACCACTAGTATTTGAAACATATTTACAGTTACTATGTTCATCTATAACTGTTGAAGTTGCTCATAACACATAAAAATTAGCTGCGTAAACTATTCCTATTAATGACATAATTGATAGCCCTAATCCTAATACTATAATATAAACCTTTTTCATGTAAATTTTTGTTAAATTTATTATTTTTTCACTTAAAAGTTTAATCTTATTTCTATATTTTTCAATATTATTTTTGAATATAAAATAATTATAATAAAAAAAGAAACTAATAAATTAGTTTCTTTTTTTAAATTTAAGATTTTAACCTTTAGCTAAATATCATTCTAATTGTTTTAATCTTTCTTCTAAATTATCTATTTGTTCTTGTTGATCAAGATATTTATCAAATAAATCATCTATACTATTACTTAATGATTTAACTCATTCTATAAGTATGGCAACTATATTACCATATTTAACAGCTTTCATTCAATCATTATTTGTAACAACTAATTCTGGATATACTTCTTCTACTTCTTGGGCAATTAAACCAATTTCATTATCACCATTTTCTTTCCAATCAAAATTTACTCATCTAAGTTTATTTATATTATCCATAACATTATCTAGTGTATATATATTTTCTTTTAATCTTTCATCAGAAGAATAAATAAATGATGTCGCTGTAACTGATGAACTTGAAAGTATTGTACCAGCTACATCTAATTTTGCTGATGGATTACTTTTTCATATTCATACATTATTTACAGAAGTATCTATATATAATTCAGTATTATCTCACATACTAATATCATATCAAATTTGTCATCATGCGTTTCATCATCATATTCTCATAGTTGTATTTGTATCTATAGCACTTCATTCTATCCGTGTTTGTCCTACTCAGATTCAATTTGAATGAATACTATCGACATTTAATCTACTATATGGTGAATTACTAGTCGCATCATCATATACATCTGTAGCATTATTTACTACACTGAATCACTCTGATCAAGTAATTCATGTAGTAAGAGTTATTGTCGAAAATGTAGGAGTATCAATTAATTCATCATTTCAACAAGCATTTGTTGCTAAATCTATTGCTGCTAGGGTATTATCAGCTACCTCACTTGTTCATACACTTCATGCAGCTAAATCTGAAGCTGTTAGAGTATTATCTGCTACTTCACTTGTTCATACACTTGATGCAGCTAGATCTGAAGCTGTTAAACTATTATCTTGTATTTCTGTACCGTCTATTGTTCAATCTAAAATAGAATCTCATGTTTCTCATACATTTATATATCTAGCATCATTATAATCTCTATCTCATAAATCATCTCATGAGTCAGGATCACCTATGGCTGAAATTCTTCATCATATTTTAATATTACCGGTTGTTGCAATACCTCAACTAACACTAGTTAATCCAGTAATTTCTGGTCCCTCTGCTGCCCATCATGCTGGTAGATTTTCTAGAGTAGGAGTATAGGTATCTATTGCTACATATCATGATATATTAGTTAAATCCTTTGCTATTACTTGGTAAGCAGAAGATATTGTGACATATACTTGTAATTTTTTTACTCAATAAGTATCATCAGCATCTCTTATCACCCTTGCACCTGTTATCCTTGCAGCATGTCCTCAACTATTAATTACAGATACAGAAGCTCCACCATAACTTCTAAGAAAAGATAAGTGCATAAATGCATGATCTGATGACTCAGTATCCCAAACATATACTTCTGAATATCATCTTGTTCAACTACTTTCAGCTACAGTCACCCAACCCGCACCACCTGTGGCTGCACCTATTTTATATCATGAAAATTTAGAAAAATCTGCAGAATCAATTCAATCTAATTTGTCTGAATCTCTGGCTTTAAAACTATCAGATATATCAGTTTCTGATATTGAATTATCTAAGATTTCACTTGTTCATACTCATCCAGCTGCGATATCAGCTGCTACTATTGTATTATCCTCTATTTCGGATGAATCTATCGTACCATCAGCTATATTATCTCATGATGTCCCTGTAACTAGAACATTATCTCCTCACCATGTTAATGTTGATGGTCATATAGATAATGTATCTCACCATGTAACTACGGCATTATCTCATGCTCATCAATTAGAAGCAGCTCTTAAATCAAGAGAAGTTCCTGCTGTATCCAGACTTCAACCTATATAATAAGCTGTTCATGCATGTGTAAATCTAGTTGCTGTATCTGAATAATCATTTCAAAATCTTATTTGAACATTTCAACCTCAATCATTATGTGTAATTCTATTTACTCATGATTCCCATAATATACCGTTTGCATTTGAAAAAGTAAGGCTACTTGCCATTGTATCATTTGTATCACTTCTTAAAAATTGTGAAGAATCAAACGTATCTAATAAACTAGAATCTCTAGCTACAAAACTATCAGAAATATCATCTTCAATTATTGTATTATTAAAGATATCTGTACTTGTTAGTGAGTTATCATTTATATCTGCACTTGTTAATGAATTATCTTGTATTTCAGATGCATCTATTGTATTATCTGTAATACTATCACCACTTATTCATCATCATACTGTCATAGTTCATGAAATATAAACATTTCAATTTACATCTAATTTTTCACTAGGTGTTGATGTTCAAATTCATACATTTCATGTATCTTCTATTTTTATTCTTTGAGTTCAATTTGTTTGAATATTTAAATCATATAATCAAATAGTACCTATATTTCATTCCACTCATGAATAATAAAATTCATTATTATCCATTCAAAAAGTTGATCATAATTTTAACCATCAATCTGCAATACTTGTAGCAGCTATAGTTCATCATCCTCAGTTTATTTGTACATCTCATGATACAGTTAATTTCTCTGTTGGAGACACTGTTCATACTCACATATTTCAATCTCATTGAAGTACAAAAACTCATACTCATAAATCTTCAGCTCTAATAAAATCAGAACCTCAAGCTATTGTACCATCATCTGAAGTTAATAATAAATTTGTATCTGAACTTGCAGATGCTAAATCTATTTTTAAACCATTAGTTGTACTAACTCAATCAAATGCTACTTCTAATTTAGCTCATGGTGCTGTTGTTCATATTCATACATTTCAATCAACAATAAGGTCAGCTTGTGCTTTTCATACTGATTCATTTGTTTTAAAATGAAATGCATATTTTGCAGTTCATGATCAAGGAATAGTCTTAGATGTAAATTGAGTAGCTCAATTATATCATGCTAAAGTTGAACTTTCTATATCAATACTTGTATAACTTGAATCTGAATCTCAAATATTAACAGAACCATTTACATCCAATTTTGCATTTGGTGAAATAATTCATATTCACACGTTTCATGAATTGTTAATTCTCATTCTTTCAGCAGCTCATGCATGAAATGTAATTTTATCAGAACTTCAAGCTCTTAAATTTATATCATCAAATGAATATAAATCTATATTACGTCAACGTAAATCTGTTGTATCTACTACTAATCATGTTATATCTGAAGTAGTTAATTTTTCTAGTGAATGTTCAGCATCTGATGATAAACGTATCTCTCAATTAACATCTAATTTTGCTCATGGTGTTGTTGTTCATATTCATACATTACCTCATTTTTGTACACTAATTAATGGTGTATCTACATTTGTAGTTCATATTACAAAATTATCAGTAGCATCATCATGTCATATAGTATAATCTACTATATCATTATTAGAAAATTTAATTTCAGTATCACTTCATGTTGGAGCATTTAATCAAATTCTTGCATCTCAACTAATTGTATTTACATATAATAATTCTACTGGTGAATTTGTTCATATTCAAATTTTACCTGTACTATCTATTAACATTCTTGACGAAAGTACTCATGCATCACTTGTTTTAAATTGAAGTACTCAATCACTTCATGATGTATTATCCATTCATCATGAAATTCTTCACATCACATACTCTGTTCATCATGATTCATCATTATCATAATCTGAAAAATCAATATATGCTGTATCTCAATTAAGAGAACCATTTCTTGCTCATTTTATTTTTATTCATGCATCAAGTCATGATGAATCATGAGTTTCAAATATTCACTTTAATCATGAAGTAGTTTCTTGAACATGTAATTTTGCTGAAGGATTAGTTATTCATACTCAAAGATTACCATTATCAAAATAACTGTTTCAATCTGTTACTTCAAAAAATGTAGCATCCTCTGCAAGATTTTCTACCTTTAATAATGAAGCATCACTTCAAGAATTTCATCATTCAATATTTAATCATTTTGCTAATCATCATCCATTTATAAGTTTCATATTATAAACGGTATTTGAAGAACTATCTACTTCAAGTATTGAAGATGGACTAGCTGTTCAAATTCATACATTTGTACCATTATCGAAAATTTTACCGGTAACTAAACTAGTTCCATTCCATCTAGGTATATAACTAGTTACAATTCCTCACACTTGAGGATCTGTTTCTGTATATGATGTTAAATATCCATTATTTGAAACATAAGTATCTACAGTTGCTTCTGATAATTGGGTATCTGTATCTGCTTCACAAGTTACAGTTCAATCTGAATTAATTATCCTTATTGAATTTCAAGCTGCACATGTTCATGTAACTCTTTGTTGAAATTCTGTCCATGGATAAAATGTTCATGAATCTGCTCTACGTACATATATTTTACCTGTTGCTGAAGATCAAAATGCCATTTGTATTTTTTGTACTGCATCACTTTGTTGTAATAAAATCATATATGAATTAGGTGCATTTGTTGGTAATGAATTTATCCAAGAATACCAACCATCACTTAATGCATCTAAATCATCTACATTTGTTAATGGCGTAGCTGTTTGCATTTGAGCTATAGCTGTAGCATGTAATCAATCAACTTTATCAGAATCTCTCGCTACAAAAGCATCATCTATCTCAGACTCATCTATTGAATTGTCTGTTATTGAATCTCAACTTAATGTTCATGATATAAATAAATTTCAAAGTCCGTCTACTCTAAATTTTTCTACTCCATTTCAAAGTATCCTTAAAGCATGACTAGCAGTTTCAGCTACTTTTACTAAAATTCAATACTCTGATGATCATCATAAATATTTATCTACGATTATTCACCAATCATTATCATTTTGTGCTGTTACATATAATGTAGCATCATTTGTAGCTTGCGCTGTTCATCAATCTATTGTTGTTCCTCACTCTACATGTAAACTATTACTTGGGCTATCTGTTCAGATTCAAACATTACCATCAAATACAGTTATATAAGTTGGTGCTGATATTACAGTTGTTCATGTTGTATTTAATACATTTGGATCTCACATTGTAATAGTTGCTGCATTTGCTCATTCTACAACATTAAAATTAACTAGAACACTTCTATGTGCTATATTTCATATTGCTACTAATTTAGCTGAAGATGCTGATATCTCACGAATAGCTAAAGTAAGACTTGGTGTTACTCTATCTTGTTCAAGTGAATAAGCTGTTCATCCACTAAAACGCATTTTTGCTCTAAAATTACCTATTATTGGTTCTCCATCTCACCAGTTACTTTGTGAATCTATTATTTGTCATACAATTTCTACTCATTCATAAGTACCTACAGTACCTACATCAAACGTAGCAATTATTCTTTCTCAAGTATCTACATTCACATTATCAAGATACCAATCATAAAAATTTCTTCAAACTTCTGCTCAAGTATTTTTTATATACTTAATTGCTGTAACCTCTCATGTAACATCTAATTTATTAATTGTATAATTTCAAGCTTCATCTATTTCACTTGCTCACACACTATTTGCTGCTAATGAAGATGATGTTATACTTTCATCCTGAATTTCACTATCATCTATTGAATTTTGTTCTATTTCTGTTTCTTGAATGATTCAATCATCTGCTATTGTATCCACTGTTGTATCATATCCATTATTTGCTACTGCGGCATCTACTTCTGCTTCTGTATCATATGGATCATTTCATGAATGATACATAAGTTCCCAACCAGTAAACAACCATGATCAGGTATTATATCAATGACGAATATACTTTTTTGTTGTAGCATTTTCATGTTTAAAACTTTCTTGAACTATTGAATTTGAAGAATTTTTATAAACATTTAATGAAAACCAAAAAGCAGCACCATCATGTGGTGTATTAGTAGCTGATGTAGCTATATAATTATAAAATCATGGAGTAACAACTGTATCTAAATCAATTGTTGCTCATAATATTTCTGGATTTTGTGGTATATTTGCTGCTGAACTATATCAATCAAACAAACTAGAATCTCTAGCTACAAAACTATCAATAATATCTGTTTCTGTAATTGTATCATTTACTATATTAACACTATCTACAGCACTAGTTGCTAATTCACTGTTTCATACACTATCTATTGCTAATGAAGAAGCTGTTAAACTATCATCCTCTATTTCACTATCATCTAATGTATTTTGTGCTATTTCTGTTTCTTGGATTATTCCATCATCTGCTATTGTATCTACCGTTGTATCATATCCATTATTAGATACTGCTGCATCTATTTCTGTTTCTGTATCAAATAACGCATTATATCTTTCTGTTTTACATGTTCCATCTCAATCTAAATATTCTCAAACTAAACATTCTGTTCAAGCATTTGTATCTCATGGACTTGTAGAACATACTATAGCTCAATTATCAGCTATACTTTCTATTCAATCTACACAAGTAGTTCAAACTATATCTCTTTGAAAAGCTAGAGAATCTAATCCATCTAATAGATTTGAATCTACAGCTGTTCATGCTACTCATACATATCTGGCATCATTATAATCTCTATCTCATACATCATCTCATGAATCCGGATCTTTTGTAAGACTTAAACCTCATGAAAGTGTTAATACTTCTGTTGGTAATTCTGTTCAAATCCCTACCTTTCATGCTAGTACAAAAAGTGGTGAATTTATCAATTTTAATGTATCCCACATTGGTAGGTATCAATTTGTTGCAACATTTGTAAATGCTAAAAAGGCTTCTTTTATTTTACCTTCTGTATCAAATACTTTTGTAAATATTTCTCATAAAATTCATACATTATTAGTAGAATTTTGCATATTATTAATATGAGTTTTTACATCTGATTGATCATCAGCATAAGTTGTTGAAAACAATATTGCTACTAATGCTATTAATGAAATTGCTTTATTTATTTTTTGTTTTTTCATAAATTGTACATATAATTAAAGTATAATTTATATTAATTTTAACATATATTTATAGCCCCTACAAAATTTATCTCTTGACATCGTTATATATGATTGTACAAACAAAAAATAAGACAAAAACTAATAAATATGCATTTACCTTAGTTGAACTAATAGTAAGTATTACTATAGTTGCTATACTTGCTTCTATTTGATTCTTTTCATATGTATGACATCTTTCTGAAGCTAGAGATGCAGAACGTAAAGCTAATATGTGAGAGATCAAAACAGCATTAAAATTATACAAGCAAAAAAGATGAGCTTACCCTCTTCCATGAAATACATTTAGTATAACAAATAGCTGAAAGACTGTAGCTTATCAATGAAAACTAGATGAAGATGTAACTCTAAGTACAATGGAAAAAATACCATTAGATCCATTTACAGATGAAAATTATTTTTATTCAGTTACTAAGAATAAACAAGAAGTTCAGGTGAGTTTAACATTAGAAAATTGAGATTTTCCTATTGCAATGTTAGAATGATATTATAAAACTGTATCAAAAAATGTTCTTCCAAGTATAATGCTTGCAACATGATCTACTGTAGCAGTTGAAATACATGATTGAATTTGAAATTGAGCTATTAATAGAAATTTATTTATACTTGATTGATGATCTAATATTCCTTATACAACCTCTAAACCATATATTCCTTATTATGCATGAGAAGATGTTGATGATATACTTATTAGTTGAAATATAAATTTTTGGCAAAATAGTGATTATCTAACTTGTACAGAATTAGATGAAGCTGCAAAATTGATTCATGATGTTTGAACTGAAGAATATCAGATACTCGATGATACATGAAGCTTATCAAATACTTGATGTATTCTTCCATAAAAAAATCTATTCTAATTAATTAGAATAGATTTTTTTTAGTTATTAGAAACAATGTCTCAATTAGTATCAATTGTATTAAGTCACTCTGAAGTAAATATTAATATATTTCACAAGTCATCTTCTAAAATATTTTTTACTTCATTAGAATCTAGTCATTGTACATCAGTTTCAACTTTATCTTTACTATAAGAATACCAATTAGAAGTACTATAATAAGATCATCAACTATACTTAGATACTCATCCATTTGTAGCTACCCATATATTTCAAGCAGCATCTTCATGGATATATGATATATCATGTTCTGTTAATTGCATATCATCTTTAAGTATATAAGTTTCCCAACTATTTCAAAAATCTGTAGTAAGTCATATTCCCTCTTTTGTTCAAATCCATATTTTTCAACTACTATCTTCTAATATAAACTGTACCTCATCATAAGGGATATCACCATTTGATTCTTTATAATTTATTATACTTGCGCTAGGATTATTTGTATCATATCTATCTAATCATTTTCCTTTTCATCAAAACCATATATAACCTTGACTATCAGTATATATAACACTAACCTCATGTCTTTTTGTTTTTCAACCATTATGTTTATAATCTTGGAAGTTTTCTCAATCAAAAGAACCTGCTCATTTTGTTGTTCAAACCCATATAACTCAATCATCTCATATATCTATAGATTTTATTTCTTCATCTAAAACACTTCAACTTGGTACAAACTGATTCCATACATCATCTCACTTATTAAAAATATAACCTTCTGTACCAGGATCTCATAAATATAATTCATTAAGTCAATTTGGTGTTCATATCCAATAATGTCAATCATTACTTTGGTTAATTGCAAAAATTTCTTTATCTAATAAATCTGGTGTATCTTCACCATATTCTACCCATACATCATTTATAGAATCATAAAAAAACAATCATTTCTCTGTTCAAAATGCATATACTCAATCTTGTCACTCAAAAAGTGTTATAATTTTTTCTCAATCTAAAATAGATATATCTAAATGTAATACATTAACAATATAAAAAGTAATAAAATCTACATCTCAACACTCTACAAAATATTTTAGTTTAAAATTTACAATATCACAGGAAAGAGTTTTAATACTTAATGATGGATCTGATGAGAATATATCTTCAGAATCTACCTTATTAACTGATATTTGGTTTCAAAGAATACTTCAACTATATGCACTTGCTAAATTTTGTAATAATTCTAACTGATTATATGATTTTTGTAACTTATTTATACTTCAACTATAAACAACTAAATTATTAGCTGATATATCTAAATTTGAATCAAATTTAAATATAGATCAGGAATAACTATGTGGTAAATTTTCTAAACCATCATAAACAAGCTTATTATTATCTATTATATAGTTTAAGTCTGCTGAAGATAAATCACTAGATATTATACTAGGTATAGCTAATATATAATTATCAGTATTTCATTTAACAAAAATCAATTCTCAATTATAATTTCACTTAACTATTGCAGTTCAATCTTTTATTCAAATTCTTCAAGCATGCGTATCTTTTATTACTCATAAATCAGTAACAAGTCATGGGCTTTCTTCTAATACTCCAGCTAAAGAAAACTCTTTTTTCGTATTTTTTACTGAATATGTATAAAAAGTATCTGAACTAGGATCTAAAACTTTGTCTGGTGAATATTCTGTTATTGTAGATACTCAAGTTCAAAAAAGTCATTGAGTCCAAACAAGTCATCAAGAATAAGTTATTTCAACTGAATTATCAGGCTCTGGGTATCTTCAACTTCTTAGAAAATATGATCCTAATGCAGATTCTATATTTTCTAATTCAACTATTTTGCTAGAATCTCTTACTGATGTTAAATAAGATTTAAGAGATAAAAATCAAACTACTCACAAAATAGCTAATATTGATATAACTATTATAAGTTCGGCCATTGTAATTGCATTTTTATTTTTCATTATTTTTAGTTATTTATTAATTTCATAGCCATATACTTCAGGCACATTCAACATAGTACTTTAGTTTATAATTAACTAAATCACATGCTTGCATTTTAATATACTGAGGAGTGTTAACATCAAATAAATCTCATTCATTAATTTTATAAACTGAAACTTTGTTTCATAATAAAGTTCAACTATATGAGTTATATACATCTTGTAGTAAAGATACTTGTGCATTTGATTTTTTAAGTTCAGAGATACTTCAAGACCATACAACTAAATCATTAGCTGAAAAATCTATATTATCATCAATTATAAATTCAGTTGAAGAATAACTAGCTGGTAAATTTTTATAATTATTATATACTAAATTATTATTATTTAATATATCAAGTAAACTGTTTGAACTTAAATCATTAGAAACTATAGATGGAACTGTAAGTATATAATTAATTCCACTTTTTCTAATAGATAGTAATTCTCAATTATAATTTCATTTCAAAAAAGCTACATTTTCTGATATTCATTTTTGTTCAAATACTGAAGCTAACATAAACTCTTTTCTAGAATTTTTAACAGAATATGTATAATTAGAATTTGTCAAAGGATCAAGTATAACTTCAGAATATCAAGTTATTTGTCAAATGCTATCATCAAAAATTCATTGAGTCCAAACTAATGAACCTGAATATAAAATTTCAGTTGATTGACTTGGGTTAGGAAAAAATCATGATTTATTAATATAAGTATTTAATGAAATATTTATATTCTCTAAACCAACTATCCTAGCTGAGTCTCTTGTTATTACTAAATAAGACTGCAAAGATAAATATCACATAAATGATAATATTATAACTAAAGATATAGAAATAATAAGTTCTAAAAGATTAAATCCTTTTTTTGAACGTATATAATTAATAAATGCTTCTTTTCAAATAAACATATACTAGATAATTAAAAGAATAAATTATAATTTAATTTTTCCATTTTTATTTCATACTGTTCTCAAGTCTTTAAATTTTTTATCTGAATTATTCAGTTATTTATTTCCTCTTCTCAGGCTATAATAATAAAAGGAATTCCCTTGTTATTAGCATATTTTAACTGTTTTTGTATTTTTGCTTCAGGATCTAAATATAGCTCAGTACTTATTAACATTTTTCTCAAATTTTTAACAATTTGTAAGTTATTTGTTAAAAACTCATCTCACATATTTACTATCAAAACTTGGCTAACAGTCTTTGTTTCTGGTCTAATTTTATCAAGTTCAGCTAGTACTGATAACAATCTAGATAATCAAATACTACCACCAACACCAGGAAAATTATTTTTTGTAAAATTTGATGCTAAATTTTCATAGCGTCATCCTGATGCAATACTTCACATTCATTCTGCTCACCCAATAAAAGTTTCAAAAACTGTTCCAGTATAGTAGTTTAAACCTCTAGAAATAGCTGGATTTATTTTTAAAAACTTTTCATCTATTCAAAGAAGAAGTAAATTTTTATAAACATATGATAATTCCTTTATTCATTCTTGTAATAATTCATTATTTATATCAGAAAAATCACTAGTAATTTCATCTATAGTTTTTTGTTTTCATAGATCTACAAATTCATTTATTTTATCTATTTGCTCTTTATTAATACCTATATCAGTGAACATAATTTGAAGTTTATCTCATTTTATTTTTTCTTTTTTGTCAATAATTGAAATAGTTTCTACTAATTTATCTTCTCAAATTCAAATACTTAATAAAAATCATGATAAAAATTTCTTGTTATTTACATGTATAACAAAATCTCAAAAATCTAACTCTTTTAATGAGCTATATATAGTAGACAAAATTTCAACATCAGCAAACAGAGCTAATTTTCCATTTCAAATAATATCAACGTCAGCCTGATAAAACTCTCTATATCTTCATTTTTGAGGTCTTTCTCATCTATAAACTCTTCCTATTTGTTGTCTCTTAAATGGAAATGTTAATTCTCATTCATATTGACCAATATATCTAGCTAATGGTACTGTTAAATCAAAACGTAATCACATAGAAACATCTGATAAATTTTCGGCATGTATTCTATGTAATGCATAAATTTCACTATCATCGGCTCACTTTGAGGTAAGTATTTCTAGCCTCTCTACTGCAGGTGTATCAAGAGAAACAAAACCAGATAGATTATAATTTTTTCTTATAATATCTTTAAATTTATCTTCTATAATCTGTAATTCAGGTAGGTTTTCATAAAATCATGAAATTGGCTGTGCTTTAATCATTTTGTTATTAAAATTATAATATTATTTATCTCAAACTACTATAAACTCTTCTCAGATAAAGTTCTTTTCTCATCATATAATAATATGATTTGATAGGGATTCAATAGTTCAGGTAGATGAGTCATCTATTGGATTTATATAAATCATAGTACCCGTCAAAGTCTCTCATGTCAATCTGAAAGATAAGTTTCATTCTATATTACTTGTAAGAAATATAGCATAATCTTTATTTTTAAAATCAAACTCATATTCATTTCATGTTTGAGCAGTAGATAAATCTAGAGTTGATCAAGTATTTTGAATATATCATTCAAATGTTGTAATATTTAATCAATCAAAAGTATTTACTGGCAATAGAGTGTAGTCATTTTTATAAGCCAATGGATCAAATTCTAAAATTTTCATATCAAAATCAATATCTTCTGTTTCATTAAATAAATCTAAATGTAAATATGCCTGATCTACATCTCATATTTTTACATTTAATATATCATCATTGTTAGTATTTTTATCTATAAAATCATTTGTTTTATAGTTATTCCAAAAAATATTATAATATTTATCTGTTTCTTTCATATTTCAAAAAACTACCAATCTAGGTACAACATCATCATCTTGATATCAATTAGCATAATATACATCATCTATAGAAGTAACCCTATAATTATCACTATTAAAATCATCATCAAAATCATCTCATCATCCTATTCAATCAGAATTAAAAGAAATTAATGTGGAATCTGAATCAGTAAATACCCTATCTCACATCCATAATTCTTCAGAACCAGTAGATAGTAATTCATAAATTTCAAATTCATTTAAATCTAAATATTTACTTTGTGTTCCTTCTATTTTTATACTTTTAACATCATCTGTTAATCAACGATATTTTAAATCTACATCTTTCAAACTTTTATTTCTCATTCAAGTTATATGTATTTTATCTAACTCTGTTCCAGATGAATCATATAAAAATATATCTGCCCTTCTCCAATATTGTCAATGACTATGAGAATCTTTTTTTATCGTAATCCATCATATACTTTTGTTACTAGGAAATTCATATTTCAAAAATTCATCTTTTGTTTTATTATCAGACAAAAATCATGTAGTATCATTTGAATCTGCTGAATTATTAGCACTATAACCTGAGTCAGGATCTGATCATGTCTTTGTAGAACTTAGAGCTATATTAGTAGCTCATACGTATATATTAGTATCTGTAGACTTTACAATATCTACTAAATCTCACTTATAATATGCATCCTTGAAGTCACTAAATTCATTATTGAAAAATATTCTAAATTCATCTCAGTTATACATTCATGAACAATATATACTTCATAAACTATAGGTCATCTGAGTAATTATTCATGTTTGTTTTAATGATCAAGTAGATACAGTTCAACTCATAGTAACATTTGTAGGACAAGATATAGTATCTATATATCAATCACCATTTGAATTATACCTCCTAACTGTTTCTATATTAATATTTCATTTATCATGAACATTAGAAAAAACTTCTTCAGCATTTTTTCATATATTGATATTATTATTTAGTATAAATACATTATTAAAAACAACATATCAGATAACTAATATAATTTGAATAAGTAATAATACATATACAAAAACACTTGCTCTTCTTTTTTTTAACATTTTAAGTAATTTAAAAGTTTAAAGTATATTCAATTATATCAAGTGAATCTATAGTAAAATCATTAAAACTAGTTCATATATTATGGGTATCTGCCAAAACAACAATTGATACATTCAAACTTAAGATATCTCAGCCATTAAATAATTCTGGTTTAAATTTTTTGATTCTTATTCAAGAATATATTTTATCTCATAAAAAAATAAAATCATTAATTGCTCAACTACTTGAATCAATATCAGCTAATTCTACATCACTTATTTTTCTATATCATATATAGTTTTCTCAATATATATATTCGTTTTGAATTTTTCTTGTTTCATTATTAACTACTCAAAATAAAACTCACTCATTTATTTCAGTATTTCTCAACAATACTGATTGATTTGTTCATGTTCAATACAGTATAAAGTTATTATATCATCACTTTATAAATCTATTTATTTCATCTTTAAAAGAAAACGATCTATCAATAGAATTAGTTTCTAGAATAGAGTTTTCCAAATCACGGATACTAGTGGCTATGAAAAAAGATACTATTATTAATATAATAGTTCAGATAGTTATAGAGATAGTTAATTCTATTAATGTCAATGCCTTTTTATTTTGAAAAGATTTCACTATTTATTAAAACTTAATATAATAATATATATACTATATTAATAACTTATAACAATTTGTAAATGAAAAATACAAAAATATGAGAATCATTGGTTTGAGTGGTAATATGAGTTTTTATATTATCTTTTAGTCTCGTATGAATTATTAATATATTGAATTTCAATAAAGATGTTTCTTTGGAATATGCAGATTATATAAATAAATATATTCTAGAATGAAATGCTGATAATGTTATAAAAAAACTAGATATTACTAATCTAGATAAAAATGAAAAATTTTATGTCTATAAAAATGATATAACAAAAGAATTTGAAATATTAACCTGAACATTGTTATCTGATTATAAATATGTAAATAAATTGTGAAGATATGTATGAATAGATACTGAAGATTGAAATATTTATAAAGTAGAATATACAAAAAAAGAAGATATTTTAAAACATATAATATATCCAGACGAAATCGCAAACTTGATATTTAGATATGATGCTACAAATATAGATTGATCTAATAATTCAACTCTAATAGATTGATGAGGGATTGTAACATGGTTAGATTTAAGTTCTAATGAAAATGCATACCAAAATACAACTACACATAGACCTAAATATATAGCAAATGAGATTAATGGTTTATGATGAGTTAAATTTGATTGAGTAGATGATATGTTTTATCTTGATAAAAATGGATTAATAAATAATGATGATGTTTGTCTAAGTGATAATTTATTTACTGAGAAATCATTTGCAATTGTATTAAAAACTTGATTAGATGTAACTAGAGATCAGGCTGTATATGAACAGTGATGACAAGCAACTTGATACAATTTCATGATTCATGATGGTGATTTATATGCATGAATCCATAATAAAGCAACTGTCCCTTGATATTTATGTTTTTATGATTCTAGCCAAGTTCGGGATGCATGACATTTGTTTAAATCTGTAAACCTTTGAGAAATACTTCCTGATAGTACATATTTTATCATGATAGTTCAAGATAGTACACACAAAAATGAAACTGGAAATCCTACAATTGATGATGCTAATAACAAATTAAAAATTTATCTAAATGGTGAACTTGCATCTGAAACAGATCATGTAGATCCTCAGCCTGAACATCACTTGGCTGGATTATGATCAATAAATGAATGGAATGTTAGACCTTGGGCTCCATATGCAACTATAGATAACTGAGATTGAGACTGATGATGTAATGATCAATGTTTATATTTTGAATGATCTATTGGTGAACTTATATCGTGGAACCACGCATTAAGTAAAATGGAAGTAAGATGAATACAAAATTATTTTACACAAAAATGGTTAGCATGAAGGTGAAATGTAAAATATTCAATTGTAGATATAGATGTTAATAATTATAATAAATAAAAACATGAAAAAAATCAATTTAAGAGCATTTACATTTGTTGAATTAATGATAGTAATGATAATTATAGCAATACTTGGTGTAGTATGATTCTATTCTTATGTCTGATATTTAGCTGAGTCAAGAGATTCTCAAAGAAAAGCTGATTTATCACAAGTCTCTTCTGCTTTTAAAATTTATAAACAAAAAAGATGATATTATGCAATTCCTTGAGATACTTTTAATATTACATATAGTTGATCAGCTGTAGCAACACAGTGAAAACTGGATACAAATGTTCGTTTAAGTAGCTTGGAAAGTCTCCCATCTGATCCTAAAAATGAAAAATTTTATATATACTCTACTACAATTGATAAACAAGAGTTTGAGCTTTATGCAACCCTAGAAAATGATGAAAACCCTATAGCTATTGTTAATTGAAATTATAAAAGTGTTTCAAAAAATATATTACCTACTCTTTTACTTGCTACCTGAGCAACTACTTGAACAGATATTGAAATACAATCATGAAGCTTATTATGAGATGTAAATAGAAAATTATTTATATATAATGAACAAAAACATAACCTATGATATACTTTTGTAGAACCATTCTCTCCTACTTCAGACTGAACTAGTTTTGATGCCCTATTAGCTGAGATGGAAAATCAAGGTATTTATTGGCAGAATAGTGACTTCAGAAACTGTATAGAAATTGAAGAATGAGGAAAATTATTATTACCCCTTAGTGCTACTGCGTTTGAATATCAAATTATTACAAGTACTTGAGCATTAGTTAATACCTGATGTACTTTATAAAAAAAACAAGCAAATATTTGATTTATTATAAAAAATAGTTTAGAATTAAACATATAAATTTAAATTATAAACCTTTTAATTATGAATGCTCCTCACAAAGTCGATTTATCAGCTATGATTGATAAGAAGAACACAAAAGGAAAAACTCAAGAAAAAGATGAAGAAATTATCGAAGAAATAAAAGTAACTGAAGATAAATCTAAAAATAGCAAGGAACAAGATTCTAAAGAAAAATCTGATAAAAAAGAATATACTATTGAATTAGAAGATGAGAAATTAGCTGATAAAAAAACTGAAAAATCTGAAGAAAATGAAACTAATGAAGAAGTGAAAAAAGATGTTTCTGAAGAAAATAAAACTAAAACAGATAAAAAAGATGAAACTAATGAAATAAAAGAAGATACTGAGGACAATAAGGATAATGAAATAGAAGTTATTGAGAAAAAAGATCAAAAAACACAGGAAGAAGTTACAAAAGATGAATCAGCACCAGCAAAAATTTCTTTAGGTTCAATCAGGACACAAAAAATGCCTGACCAAGTTGAGGAAGACAAAGAAGATAAAGAAGAAGATGAACATGATGAAATGAAGGATGAATTAACCGATACATTTAATAAACCAGAAACTAATAAAGAAAAATGAAATGAAATAGACGAAAATATTAATAATACAGATAATATAAGCCCTGAAGAACATAAAAAAAACCAAGAATCTATAAAAGAAATAGAGGAAAAAATTAATAAAGAAGTAGACAAAGAAGCAGAAAAAAAGTTTAAAAAAGATAAAAATACAGACAAAAAGGATGAAAAAACTGAAGATCCTAAATGAAAAAAGAACTGAAAAGACGAAAAAGAAGAAATTTTCTGAAATTATCAATCAGAATTTAAAAAAGATGAAAAAGAAATAATTGAAGAAGTACAAATAAAAAATAAAAAAATGTGAGATGAGTTAAAAAAACCAAAAACTAGAATTACTCTTCTTATAATACTAATAGTAATTGTAATTGCTGGTATTTGAACACTATTCACTCTTGATTCTGAAAACCATTCTATTGCTAAATATAAATCTGTTATTTTATCTAATATAGGAGATTTTAAGAAAGCATATATTGACCAACCATGGATTCCTGAAACTATTAACTTGGAATCATATTCTTTTAATGTTCTGTCACAAGAAAAAAAAGGAGATGATAAAAATTATGACTATTTGTGAACAATTTATCCTTCAAAAGTAGAATTAGACGCAGCACTTATGGCTGAAGTAAGTAAAATGAAATTTGAAGAAGCTGAAAAAGCAAGAATTGAGGCTGAAAAAATTAGAATTGAAGCTGAAAGAATCGAGGCAATAAGACTAGAAAAAGAAAAAATTGAAAAAGAAAAAATAAAAAACGTATTACTTGATAAGTTTAGATAATATAGATATCTATCTTTAAAAAATAAAGACTTCTTCCCTTAAATAAGGGAAGTTTTTTTTATTTTTTCTAGTAGTAATTAATATGTTTTTTAGTCTAAAAAAATAAAGTATAAGTTATACTATAAATAACTATTCTGTCAAGCTTATATATTTAATTATTTATGAAATATATGGTATTATATAACTAATAATAAATTACTCACAAATACAATATGAATAAGAATTTAGACATAAATGCTTTAGAAGTAAAAAGAGACGTTTGAGATGTTGTTGATTATATTAACAAGATGTTTAAAGCAGCCATTGAGTTAGGTGCTTCAGATATACATATCGAACCAACTGAATTCTTTTTATTAATCAGATTTCGTAAAGATGGAGATTTTATACTGTTTGATAAACTTCACAATGAAAACAATAGTGCTGTAGTTACAAGACTAAAAGTACTATCAAAAATCAAAATTGATGAAAACAAAAAACCTCAGGATGGTAAGATTGTTTATTTATACGAAAAAGAAAGTAAGAATGTAGATGTCAGACTTTCTACCCTACCTACTAACTATTGAGAAAAGGTAGTAATGAGAATACTGAAACAAGATGAAAATCTTACTAATCTAGAAGCATTATGACTTATTGATGTAAATTTGGAAAAAGTAAGAACTGAATTAGATAGTACATATTGAATTATTCTTGTAGCTTGACCTACAGGTTCATGAAAATCGACTACACTATTTGGTATATTAAAAAACTTTAATCCTCTAGAGTTTAATATCTCTACTCTGGAAGATCCAGTGGAATACGATATTCAATACGTAAATCAATCTCAAGTTAAACCAGAAATTGGTTATACATTCTCAACTTGATTAAGAAGTCTAGTTAGACAAGATCCTGATATCATAATGGTATGAGAAATCAGAGATAAAGAAACAGCACAACTAGCTGTTGAAGCTGCCTTGACAGGTCATTTGGTATTATCAACAATCCATACCAATTCAGCTGCCTGAACTGTACAAAGACTTATTAATATGTGAGTTGAACCATTCTTACTAGTTTCTGCTATGAAGATGGTAATATCTCAAAGACTATGAAAAAAAATATGTGCTGATTGTAAAGAAGAATATAGTCCAAAAACTTATGAGCTTAAAAAAGCAAAAGAATTATTATCTCCTATCATTGATAAGGATGAACTAGAACATGTTAAATTTTATCATTGAAAAGGTTGTGCTAAATGTTGAGAAACATGATATTCTTGAAGATTATGATTCCATGAAGTAATGGTTGTTTGAGAACATCTTGAAGAATTAATACTAGCAAAAGAAAGTGCTACAGTTTTAAGAGAAGAAGCTATAAAGAGTTGAATGATTACAATTACCCAAGATGCATTATTAAAAGCAGTACTGTGAGATACAACTATTGAAGAAGCTCTTAAGTTAATATAAAAATTCTATCATTTACAATAGAATAAAAAAACAAAAATAAAAACTAAACCATTTATAAAACAATGTTGAATATCTTTAGAAGTAAAAAAATCGACAGTGAACAAGTAAAAGCATTTGATAGTGCAGTAAAAGCTATCAATATTTTTGCTATGCTTTATGAATGGGACAAGGCTAAACAAGCATTAAAAGAAATTGAATATAAAGAAAAAGATTCCTTAAATGTTATTCTAGATAAATTGGATACAATGGATGACAAAGAATGAATTAATGAAAAAGAAAAAATTAAGCTAACTGAATATTTTAAAAAGAAAAAGAAAATATTAGAAAAATTAACAATTAGTCTAGAAAAAAAGGAACATAAATATAATCTGAAAGTAGAAAACGAGAGATTTAAAATCAGATTTAAAAAAATAAAAGACGAAATAGACATATTAGCTTGAAACAAAAAAAATAATCAGGCCTTATGATTACTACAAAAATTCTTAGAGGAAAACTCTACAAATTCATCAGTTATAAAATTTTATAACAAGCAAAAAAAGAAAATATTAAAGAATATAGATAAGGTTAGAGATGAAAGTGCTGAAAAAGTAAAAAACAATGCAAAACTAGAAGCAATGAATCTAATATGAGAAACTGCAAATCTAGAACCTAAAAAGGAAGAAGAGGAAGAAAAAGAAAAGAAAAAGACTTTCTTTGATAAATTGAAATCAAAAATCAATTTCTATAAAAAGATAAAAGAAAGAATCAGAAAAAAGAAGCTTTTAGATGAAATAAACCTATTAATTGAAGAAGATTCAAAAGTAAAAAATGATATTGCAGCAAGAAAATTAGCTAATATACATAAATGATTGGTAAAAGAATTATCAAGTAATAAAATGCTATGATATGAACTATACTGAAAAATCCTATGAGCGGATAAAATATCAGGTGATACATTCTGATTTGTGGAAAGTGATAATAAATATAATTTCTTCTTATGAGATGCAACATGACATGGTATTAGAGCATGATTTATAATAACTCTATTAAGTAGAATATTTAATAAATATGTTAAAAAAACTAGTCTGTGAGAACTTACTTATGAGATAAATAACTGATTAAAACAAGATCTAAAATCAAGAAACTTCATCACATGAATATTCTTTGAAATATACAAAGATGAAATATGAAAAATGAACTTTGTATGAATGGGACATGAACCTATGTTAATCTATAGAAAAGAGGAATGAACAATGGAAAGAGTAATTCCATGATGACTAGCCGCTTGAATTAGGTTAATAGACAAAGTAAATAAAATCAAGGTTAAAGATTTAGAACTGAAAGATGGAGATATACTATTAACATATAGTGACTGAATAGTTGAAAATAAAAGTGAAGATGGTGTATTTTACTGAATCGATAGATTAGAATTAGCATTTGCAGCTATAGCAAAAAATAAAGCTCAAATACATGAAATATATGATCATATAATAAATGATGTAAAAGAATTTAGATGATGATCTCAATTTGATGATGATGCTAGTATACTTATAGTAAAAAGAGAAATAAAAAAAGATATAGTAGATGAATCGTCTGAATATCTAAATGAATTAAAAGCAAAAGAATGACTAAAAGGTAGTGATATAAAGAAAATGAGATGAAAAACAATTGAAGATATAGATAAGGAACTAGAAGTATTAAAAAAGAAAAAAGAAACAATGAGGATTATAAAAGTCCTTGAAACACTCTATTATACATGAGAAATACTAAAACTAAAACAAGAAGCAATAAGGTTTATTAAAGAATGATTTATTGATAAAAAGATAAATTACTACCTAAAAAAAGCCATTGATAATGAGAAATCGTATAAAATCGAACAAAAGAACCAAAAAGTAGTAAGTAAATACCATATACTAGAGGAGCTACTAAAAAAATGAGATTACAATACTGTAATCACTGAGTCCGAAGAGATAATAAGTAAAGATGGTAATATATAATGAGCTTAGATATTAATCCCTCCCCCCTGCGGGTACTCCCCTTTGGAAAAGGGAGAAATATCTTCCTTTCCAAAGGAAGTACCGAGGAACGAGGGGATGGATTAAAAATAACAAACTACAAAAATTAATTTAATTAAAAACTTTTAAGTAAACACTATGTTTTGAAATAACTTCTATGACAAGTACTGAAATTTTAACAACGACAAGTTTGTTACAATTTTAGAAAAGGCAAGAAAAGCAAAAAGACATAAACAGTGAGATAAGAAAGGTAATCTAAATATGGAGATTACCCTGTTTGAAAGTGTTTCAAAAAAAGAAATGTGGGGTTTTGTTAATAAGTTTTCTATATTTGTAAATTCATGAATCGATATTAAATGAGCACTAGCCATCCTAATAAAACAAATCAAAAATCCGTACCTAAAAAGAGTAGTTACAGAAATGAGAGAAAATATTAATCATGGTATTAGTATCAGTGAAACCATGAATCAATATCCAAAAGTATTTGATTCACTAACAACGGCTCTAGTTTCAGTATGAGAAAAAACATGACAACTTGGTAAAATTCTAGCTGAACTAGATGCCAACTTACTAGAAAATATTGAATTAAAATGAAAGGTAAAATGAGCGATGATCTATCCAGTTATTCTATTTTGATTAACTATTACGATGGTAACCTTTATGATGATATTCATCGTACCAAGAATTACTGAATCATTTGAAAAAGCTGGTAGTGAATTACCATGATTAACACAATTTGTAGTAAATATTTCTAATTTCTTTATAAATGATTACTGAAAATTAATTCTAGCAATTGTATGAGTAATATTCTTAGCAAAAACAATAAATTCTACATATTTCTGAAAAATGATGTTTGCTAGAATGTATACAAAACTACCTATATTCTGATATGTAGTTAAACAATCAAATGTAGTATTCTTTATTAAATCATTTACAATATTACTTGATTCATGAGTATTACTATTAGAATCACTAAAAACATCAAGTAGAGTAGTACCAAATCTAGCTTATAAAAAAGAGCTAATCAGAATAAAAAATGAAGTAGAGGTCTGATTAACTATATCAAAATCACTATGATTAAATCTAGATTATGAATCTAGTGTATACCAAAACCAACTCTTCCCTGAAGAATTTGCTTATGTAGTAAGTACATGAGAAGAAACCTGAAGTTTATCAGAATCACTAAAGAAAGTTTGATACAACTACAACTGAGAATTAAAAAGATATATCTCAAATCTATCTAGTATGATGGAACCAGTTATTATCGTAATTGTATGATTCTTGGTAGGTACGATTGTAATTGCAATTATGCTTCCATTCTTTGAAATGTGAAAAATCGCACAAAATTTATAAAAAATCTACAAAAAAAGTTATTATATTATTATAATAACTTTTTTTATTAAATTAGACTATTTTCAGAACTAAATTTCTCTAGTATTGATAGTTTAGAGATAAATAAATCTTTGACTATTTGATATATTATTACATCATTCTAAATAAAAAATAGTAACTGGAAATAGTCTAGCTAAATGTATACAAAATGTTTGCTTTTACATATAAAAAAGGATACAATATATGAGTCTTAAAAAAAGACATGTTATTTTAAAATTTATTTTGTATTTTATTTCTTAATCATATATATATAAATGATAAATACAAAAAAAGCGTTCACATTAGTTGAACTAATCGTAGTAATTACGATCCTTGCTATCCTAGGTACAATTGCTTTTATTTCTCTACAAGGGTATTCAGCTGATGCTAGAAACTCTAAAAGAACTTCTGATCTTGGTAACATCCAATCAGCAATTTCTCTTAAACAAGTAGAAGGTGTTCCATTATTAAGTTTTGTTACTACTAACGCTCTTAATGTTGTTGCTACTCCTAATATTGCTGGTTTACTAGATGCATCAGCTTCTTATGATGCTGGTACTCCTAGCTACACAGTATTAAATGTTGTAGAAAAAGATTTCAAAGATCCTAATGATAAAGCATATAGAATTGGTGCTACTACTCTTAAAGCTGGAGCTTTCCAATTAGCTGCTACTATGGAAGTTGATGGTGTTGATACTGCTCAAGTTAATGGTACATATGTTCAAAGAACTGATACTGCTGTTACAGGTGGTACTATAGATGGTAATACATTTACTATTCCTGATACTAGTGCTAATTTCTTTAAAGTTGGTGATACTGTTACAGATGTAGTTGGTGATACAACTATTTCTAAAGTTTCTAGAGATGGTGTTACTATTACTTTAGCTAGAGCGGCTTCTGGAGCATCTCTTGCTTTAGCAGAACCTGAAGAACTTGGTTTAATTGGTTCTAGTGCTGGTGCTTCTGGTGCTTTAACTCCAATTCCAAACTTATCTACTACTGCTTTACCTTACTAATAAGTATTGTTAAAATAATAGTTTAAAAAAGAACTCTTTCGAAAGAAAGGTTCTTTTTTTGTGATGTGAAATTAATGTGGGGTTAATATTGGTTGGGTATGATGTACTTAGCTCTCACTTGAAAACAATAAAGTAACCCTATCTTGAATTCTTAAGTTGAATGTCTAGAAAAAAGTAACCCTATCTTGAATTCTTTCCCTTAAGTCTAAGGGAAAGAGGCTGCATACTTTTTTATTGTAATATTTTTAGTATTATATATAATGAGTATATAATACTAATTAATAAATGATTATGAATACAAAAACAATTAATAAATTAGAAACTAAGGAAAAAATTAATATAATTTTTTCCTATCTTTTCTCCGAAGAGAAAAGTAATGAGGAAGAATTTTTTTGGAATTCTTTAAAAAAAGATGAAGTACAAAAATTAGAAAAAATTAGTAATAATGATACTTCTTCTTTTAATGATTTAAAGTCGGAAATATTATGAAAATAATTTTTACAAAAAATTTTAAAAAATCACTTTTAAAATTAGAAAAAAGTATTCAAATTAGAATAATAGAAAAAATAGATATAATAAATAAATCAAATGACAGTATATATGAACTAAATCTAGATATAAAGAAACTTCAACCTAAGGAAAAGTGATTTTATAGGTTAAGAGTATGAAAATACAGAATATTATTTAGCTATGTAAATGATTTTATAAAATTATTAGAAGTAGATAATAGAGATTCTATTTATTTATAGAAAAAAAGTTTTTTACATAAGAAAACTTGTTTCTGTTGATTGATTAATATTCATAACTCTATCTTGTACCTTTTGAAAAGGGAGATTAGTTTGTGTTGTTTTTGAGTTTTTATATAATGAGTATATAATATTTAGTAATATATAGTTATGACAAATATAGAAATAAGTTTTGATAAAGAAACTAGATACTATGATGCTTCTATTTTAGAAAAATGAATAGCTACTCAATGAAAAAGTTTAGATGAACTTGTTAAAAATATTTGAGAAGCTTTTTGATTATCTAGAGACAAAGCATTTTCATTAGAAAATTTTAATATTTCTTTAACATAAAGAAATTTCAAGATGAACAATTAATAATATATTTAAAATTATATCAATACATACAAGTACAGAAAAAAAAGAAATTGAAATAAATTTTATAGAATAATTTAATAAAGTAAGGAAATAGAACTCTTTCGTAAGAAAGGTTCTTTTTTTGTGGTGTGAAATTAATGTGGGGTTAATATTGGTTGGGTATGATGAATTCAGTTTTAATAATATCTA
>Ga0233440_1000086_pt1 | contig 124397 bp, 122 predicted proteins | sample SI_123_September_5_FD_182791 | JGI IMG/M metagenome (GOLD analysis project Ga0233440, IMG submission 182791) | Seawater microbial communities from Saanich Inlet, British Columbia, Canada - SI_123_September2016_120_MG | ecosystem: Environmental > Aquatic > Marine > Inlet | place: Canada... | reverse complement strand
ATGCACCTGGTTGTTCAGAAATCGGGCACCACCACATGGGACACCTTGTGGTCTGTGGCGAATGCCAACTTTGACTCTCAAGACGGTGCAACGTTCTCTTCGCCGGGCACGTACAAGCAAGAAGTTTTTAATTTGGATTCAGCCACTTACTACAACAGCGTGGCGCAGTTCCGATGGATTGCCATCACCAGCTGGGGCAATGATGCATGGGTTGACAACATCAACATTGAGGCACAACCCTTGTGTCCAGAGCCAACAGGCCTTGGCATCAATGGTGTATCAGATACATCAGCCAGTTTGACATGGACCTCCGCTGGATCTAGCTTTCCCTTGGAATGGGGCCCGACAGGCTACACCCAAGGCACCGGATTCCTGGACACAGCAGTCGCCAGCAGCCATACCATCACTGGCTTGATTGCCAACACCACCTACGACTACTATGTCAAGCGCAATTGTTCAGGTCAGGGCAATGGATCATCCGGATGGGAAGGCCCCTTCACCTTCACCACCTTGTGTGCACCCTACACTATTTCATCGATGTACAATGAGAACTGGGATGCCATGACTGCTGGTGATTTGCCTAACTGTTGGAATGTCACGGGTACAGGCTCAGGCCTCACCTTTCAGGTTTTTCTGCCTGGGACATGGAGTACCGCAGCCTATTCTACGCCCAATTACACGGTCATTAGCACAGCCAATGCCGCTGACGTGACGGCTGTGTCACCCATGTTCTCTGATCTGCCAGGCAACAACGCACAGGTGCGCTTCAGGGCCAATACCCTGTCCGCTTGGTCTTTGCCTCAACTGATTGTTGGCACCATGACGACGCCGTCTGACCCTAACTCTTTCACGGCCGTAGATACCCTGACTTTGATGAACAGCTGGGATGAATACACCATTGCATTGCCCGTTGTGCCATCGAACCATTACCATGTAGGATTCCGGGTCTATTCCGCATCATCATGGGTGCAAGTTGGAATCGATGACTTCGCCTATGAAGTGCAACCATCTTGCGTGCCACCTAGCAATGCCACTGCTTTACCTGCCTCTACAACAGCTTTACTGTCCTGGAGTCACGGTACGCCAAGCACGACAGGATCTGTTGTGACATGGGGCCCTGCCGGCTACAACCCCGGAACAGGCACTGTGTCCAATGCAGTGAATGTCTCAGCTACATCGTACAATATCACCGGCTTGACATCCAACACAGCCTACACGGCATGGGTTGCTGACAGCTGTGGTGCCGGCAATATTTCGCCATGGCATGGCCCGATCAATTTCACAACGTCCTGCGTGGCAGCAACCTTGCCTTACAGTGATAACTTTGATGTCAACCCCTTGCCTTGCTGGGATTTCACTGGCGGTAGCCAAACCATGACTCAATACGCTACAGCATCTGGCTACGCCATGCGTGGCAATTTCTGGTCTTGGCCATCGGGTAATGATGCTTATTTAACTTCTCGACCTGTGACAATTTCCGCCAACTCGGAAGTCAGTTTCAACTGGTCTCACCAATACATGTCCTCCTACCCGAATGATCAATTGCTGTTGCTTGGAAAAACCACGACAAGCAGCACATGGGACACCTTGGTGAACCTGGTAGGCGCCACAGACTTTAACTCTACGGGCGCAGGCATTACTACGCCAGGTAACTATGTTAACACCACGGTTTATGTGCCAACAAGCTACACTGGCAGTGATGCGATCTTCCGTTTTGCTACGCTTTCAGGGTACGGCCCTGATGTCTTCATTGACGATTTTTTGGTGGAAGCCATTGCATCGTGTCCTGATCCGACCTCATCTGCTGGCACCCGGACCCATAACAGCATTGATATTAGTTGGGTTTCCCAGGGCACACCGCTTGGCAGCAATGTCATGTGGGGTCCGACAGGTTTTTATTCTGGCACGGGCACCTTCACAGGAAGCAGGGCGTTCAATGTGTCAAGCACTCACACGATCGGTGGACTGTTAGCAGGCACGACCTACGATGTCTATGTGCAGGATAGCTGTGGCGCAAACGATTTGTCCGGATGGGCTGGACCCCTCACCATGACGACGACACTTTGTCCGCCAGCTAACATGTGCACATTCACCTTCTACATGGTAGACAGTTATGGTGATGGTTGGAATGGTTGCTTGGTTGACTTGCAGCAATCAGCGAATGGTTCTTGGTCGACGGCTGCAACGTTTGGTTCTGGGTTCACGTCGGGTTATAATGCAGTGGACAGCAGTTCATTGTGTAGTGGTGACTCCGCGCGGATTGTTATCAACGCCCCGGGCGGATGGCCAACGGAAGTAAGCTTTGATTTGGTTGGACCATTTGGTGACACCTTGGTCAGCCATTCGGCGGGAGCTTCCTTGTCAGGATTCCAATTGATGGGCTCCTTTTTAGCATCATGCAACAGCTGCGCTTCGCCAGCCTCAGTGACGGCTAGTAGCACTGCCTGCACAACAGGTTCCGTTGCATGGACATCGGGTTCTTCAGCTTTGACGAGTCAAGTAGATTACGGCGTGGCAACCTACAGCCCTAGTGCGGCTACGGCCACAACCTATGCCACATCAGCAGGCGCATCCTTGTCAGGCCTCCTGCCGGGTACCACCTATGATGTTTTCGTTCGCGATTCCTGTTCAGATGGTTGGTCAGCTTGGTCGCAGACCAGTCTTATGACGGCTTCAGGTCCCTTGCCAACATTGAATACCGCTTATTTGGTAACAGGAATGAGTCCTGTAACCATTGAGTTCACAGCGAACGCTTCCGGTCAGGATAGCGTGTACTGGACCATGAGCACCGGAGCCGCTTTAGGTGGTGATGTGGTGACCCATTCTTTCAGTAACAACGGACCGGAATATGCAGTGGCAACTGCTTTCAATACCTGTGGCTCGGTATCAGACACTGTCTTCTTTACCGTTGGTTTGGAGGAGTTGGGTTTGTTGAATCTCAGCATCTACCCGAACCCATCTTCAGGTGTGTTCAATGTGGCATTTGCGTTGCGTGATGCAGGTGATGTGCAGATTCGCATCCATAACATGGTAGGTGAGGAGATTGCACGAAGCAGTCACCAGCGAGTCGACAGCCAAATGGTTGTGCCCTTTGACTTGACGTCAATGCCAGCGGGCGTGTACGTGGTAGAAATACAAACACAGCAGGGTGTTCGCAGCCGTCGCATCGTGATGGGACGCTAACAGTCGGTTCAAATAGCATGATGAAGGGGTCGCTTGGCGACCCCTTTGTTGTTAAGCGCCATGCGCAAGGGCTGCCACAGAAACCCATGAGGCGCCAGATGTCCACAAAGTGTGTGCACAGGCATTCAATGTGCTTCCTGAAGTGGCTGTGTCATCCATGACTAGCAGCCGTTGACCATCAACGGCTTCAGGGCATTGGTAGCGATCCAGGGAGGATTGCAAGCGGTGGGTCATTGCCAATTTGGCTTGCGCCTTGCCATGCTTGGGTCGGTGGATCAGGTGCTTTACCGGCAGATCCCACACCGAACTTGCGCCTCGGGCAATGGCCTCTGCTTGATTGAAGCCACGAAAATACTGCCGACGCCATGACAAGGGGACAGGCACCAAGGCATCCACAGCAGGTTTGTTGACATTGTGAGCGAAGCACCGACCTAAAGTGAATGCCAGCTGCTCCAGATGGTTGAACTTGATAGCGTGCATGCAGGCCTTGACCACTTCCGAATCGTAGCTTAGCCAGACCGTGGTTTCACTGGCTAAATTTACCGTGAACCCTTCGACTTGTCTGGATAAGTGCAGCTCATGCCAGCAAGCGTGACAAATGCTCTCTGCATGCTGCTGTTTCAGCTGTTTGCACAGCGGGCAGATTTCCGGCAGCAAGGCTGCCATCAATGACTGGGTTAATTGGTACATTTGCAGTCAAATATCTATTACCATGAGCCAACAACCGTCCGATAAACGACAACGAATAATTGCTATCATCTTGACCGCTGCCATTTTGATTTTGGGGTACATCACCTTGAAGCAAAACAATCAGGTGACTGACCTGGAAGCTGAGAAAACCATCTTGATCACGCAACTCGAGGATTACAAGCGTGATCTCTTGTCGCAGATTACCGCCAATGATTCATTGAATGTCTTCATCGGACAAGAGACCACTCGGTTGAATGAGAAGATTGAAGAAATTGAGGCTTTGGGCGCCATCACCACCAACCAGCTTCGACGTGTTCGTGGTGAAGTCTTTTCCCTGCGCAAGCAAGTGGAGTCCTTGACCAAGGATGTTGACTCGGTCAACACTGCCTATGCTGCACTTTCAGTTGTGACTGACTCTTTGAGCAGCGACTTGATGCTGTCCAGCGAAGCCAATAGCAACCTAACCAGTGAGAATGCACAGCTTGGCCGTACGGTGAATAAGGGTGCAGCCTTGCAGCTTGCTTTCTTTGAGGCTGGGTCCTACCGCGTGAACAAATCAGGGAAGGAAAAACTAAGTAGCAATGCCTCACGGGTGAACCGCGTGAAAGGCTGCTTTACCATCGCAAAAAATGCCATTGCAAAGGCAGGTGATCGTGAGGTGTTCTTGCGCATCAGCAGCAGTGACAACCGTGTTTTGACTGCGGGCAAAGATGCCGTGATGGTCGTCAATGGTGAGTCCATGCGCTATGCTTCGAAGGCAAATGTGCCATTTGATGGCGAAAGCACCAAGGGCTGCTTAACCTATGATGTGCCCATGGACTTGTCTGCCGGCAGTTACACGTTAGCCCTTTACATTGATGGCGTCAAGGTGGGTGAGACTGCCATGATCTTGAACTGATCCTGATGCGAATCATCAGCTTGAACGCCAATGGTATTCGAGCTGCGGTAAGCAAGGGTCTCGTCACATGGTGGGAGGCCTCGGATTCAGACATTCTTTGCATTCAAGAAAGTCGACTGCAAGACAAGGATTGGCTGCAAGCAGCCTTTCCTGCGCATTGGGTTGAATGCTTTCCTGCTGAGAAAAAAGGCTATGCTGGCACAGCTGTTGTCGCAAAAATCCCTCCAAATCAAGTAAAAATGGGCATGGGACACCCATCCAGTGATGCAGAAGGCCGGGTGATGACCCTGACCTACCCGGGTTTTGTCTTGGTCAACGCTTATTTTCCTTCTGGCGCGTCTAGCCCCTCCAGGCAATTAGTCAAGTTAGATTTCTTGTCTGCCATGACCCGGCACCTTCAGGACTTGCTCAAGCAGCATGCAAGGGTTTTGCTTGTGGGCGACATCAATATTTGCCACAAGGACATCGACATCCATCACCCTCAGCGCATGCGTCGCAAGCCAGGCTGCACCAATGTTGAACGGGAATTCTTGAGCGCCTTGCATGAGGCTGGTTGGCGCGATGCCTTTCGCTTGTTTGATCCAAGGGAAGGGCAGTACACCTGGTGGTCAGCCATGGCTCGATCAAAACCAAAAAACCTTGGCTGGCGCATCGATCAATTCTGGTTAAGCCCAGCCATGGTTAGGGAAACCAAGCAGTGCAAGCATTGGACAGATCAAAATTTCTCTGACCATTGCCCCATTGAATTGACCTGGGAAAACTCCATGAAATTCCTGTGAGTTAATTGCTTCCAAGTCCTAACTTTGAGGCATGCGATTGTTCACAACCCTCTCCCTGATAGCCCTGCTTGTTTCAAGCTGTGTCACACCAAAAGTCCACAATGAGCTGCAGTCCAGCTATGACAACTTGGTCCATGCAAATGAAAGCTTGAAGGAAGCAAGTGACAAGGCAACAACGGCACACAGGGAAGCATTGTCCGACCTGAAAAAGGCAGCATCCAATTTGGATCAAGCCATTGAAGATTCTACGGCGATGGGCCAGCGATACCGCAAGTTGCAACGCGCCCTCAGCGATCTCAATGCGAATTTTGAATACGCTTTAGCTAACAACAGCCAATTGGTACAGGCCAATTTGCGCGAAAACAAAAGCATGCTGGAACACATGGAAGGCATGGCCACCGTACTTTCCTCAAAGGAAGATTCCCTGCGCCGGGAGCAGTTGCGCCTTGCAGACTTGGAGCTTGCCTTGCAGTCCAGGGAGCACCGGGTGAATGAACTGGAAGCCCTGGTGGCAAGAAAGGATTCCCTTGCAGCCTATTTTAAAAACCGCATCTCTCAGGCTTTGCTTGGGTTTGAAGGACGAGGACTCACGGTGACGCTGAAGGATGGCCAAGTGCACGTTTCCATGGATAACCGACTGCTCTTTGCCTCCGGTCAATGGGCCGTGCAATCAGAAGGTGCCAAGGCCCTAGCGGAACTGGCTTCTGTGCTCAAAGAGAACAGCGACCTGAATGTATCGGTTGAAGGCCACACGGATGGCGATGCTTTTTATGGCAGGGGCCAAGTGATTGACAACTGGGATCTGTCAGTGATGCGCGCCACATCAGTGGTGAAAATCCTGACATCCAAGGGCATGTCACCTGCCATGGTTCAAGCTGCTGGTCGCGGTGAGCACCATCCCATTGCAGCCAATGACAGTCCAGAAAACAAGGCAAAAAACCGCAGAACAGACATCATTATCACACCCAATTACGGTGAGATTGCGGCCATACTTGGTCAATAACAAACGGTTTGTAGGGCCTTCAACAGGCTGCTGTTGCTAGCCAAACACCCCGGAGACCAATTGGTCCATGCGGGTGATTTTGATGGGCTTGACGCCTTTGATGTTCAAGTTATCAGATTCAGATTGGCTGGCACAAAACACCGTATCAAAACCCAATTGAACTGCCTCTGACAGGCGCTGTTGCATGCGTGGGACGGGGCGAAGCTCACCGCCAAGACCGACCTCTGCCGTGAAGGCCATGCCTTCTGGGATGGCGATGTCTGCATTGCTTGACAAGATGGCGGCACAGACTGCCAGGTCCAGGGCGGGATCTTCTACTTTCAGCCCCCCTGTGACATTGAGAAAGACATCCTTGGATCCCAATTGAAAGCCACAGCGCTTTTCAAGTACAGCGAGCAACATGTTCAAACGCCGGGTATCAAAGCCTGTACAGCTTCTTTGAGGCGTGCCGTAAACGGCAGAAGAGACCAGGGCTTGTACTTCCACAAGCATGGGCCGGTTGCCCTCTGCAATGATGCCAACGGCAGACCCGCTCAGGCCATCTCCACGCTGACCCAGCATCAATCGGGACGGATTGCTGACGGTCTGCATGCCTTTTGCTGTCATTTCATAAACGCCCAATTCTTGGGTGGAACCAAAGCGATTCTTCATTGCGCGAAGGGTGCGGAAAAGGTGGTGTCGGTCGCCTTCAAATTGCAGCACCACATCCACCATGTGTTCAAGGACCTTGGGCCCAGCCAGGGAGCCTTCCTTGGTGATATGCCCAATCAGTAAAATGGGAATCTGCTTGGATTTTGCATAGCGCAAGTACTCTGATGCGGACTCCCGAATCTGACTCACGCTGCCGGGGCTGGAATCCAGCTGAGGATTGTGCGCCGTTTGAATGGAATCAATGATGATCAAGGTAGGCTTCAGGGCTTCAGCCACAGATAAAATCTTTGCGGTGGACATCTCCGTGAGCACATGGCAACCATCGCCTTCAAGGCCAATCCGTTCAGCACGCATGCGAATTTGCTGAGCTGATTCTTCGCCACTGGCATACAAAACCTTGTCGCCATGATGGATGGCCACTTGCAAAAGCAACGTTGACTTGCCAATGCCAGGCTCGCCGCCAAGCAAGGTCAGGCTTCCCGCCACAAAGCCACCGCCAAGGACGCGATCCAATTCACTGTCACCGCTTGCAAGTCGCTGCTCTGCAATGCGATCGACATGGGCCAATTTGATCACTGGACTTTCCGTGGCTGACCAGACACTTGTCGCGGACGACGGGTCTGGCTTGGTCAAGATTTCTTCAACCAGGCTATTCCATTCACCACAGCCTTTGCACTGGCCCATCCATTGACTGTGCTCACTGCCACATTGCTGACAAAACCATGCTTTTTTCACCTTAGCCATAGGACGTCAAGGTCGGGACTTTTTGGCCCTTGACCAAGTTGAGAAATGCTTAATTCGTCTTGGGGATTTGCTGCAACCCAACCATGCCAATGGCCCCAGAAAGGATGAGCATCAAGGATTGGGAAGCGTGCACTACCGTGGCAAAGGCCAGGCCAGATGCATAGTCATGGCCAAGCACGACAAAGGCCATGGACACCAACCAGTGGTAGGATCCCACCCCGCCAGGTGTGGGAATAACAATGCCTAAGCTCGCGGCAACCATCACAAACAAGCCCTGATCCAAGGACAGGTCTGCAGAGAAAGGGAAGGCGAAAAAGCAGACATAGATCATCACAAAGTAGCAGGACCAGATAAAGAGGGTATGTCCCCAAAAGGCCCAGGGGTTATCTAGCTTCAACACGGATTTGAACCCGTCCCAGAGGCCCATGGCAAATGCCAGGAATTTTTGACCGATTGCTGAGGCCAACAAGGGCTTTCTGAAGGGGATGGCTGCTGCGGCCACCAAGACAATAATGGCAAGGGCAACGGTGGACCATAAGCTGCTTTCTTCAGCCGAAGCCCCAGTATTTGCCGTGACTTCAAATAGGCTATCGATGTATTCACTGGCCACAGTCAAGGTGAGCAAGAACATTCCGCCCAGCATCAATAAGTCAATGGTTCTCTCCATGATGATCGTGCCAAAAAGCGTGTTGAAAGGCACTTTTTTCTTGCGACTCAAGGCCGTTGCTCTTGCCACTTCGCCGGCACGAGGAATGGCCATGTTAACCATGTAGCCGATACTTGTTGCATGGGTTGCTGGCCAGGTGCCAACGCCATGTCCCATGCTGCGAAGCACCAAGTTCCACCGCATGCCACGAGAGATGACTGCCAGGTAGCCTAGGACGATGGATAAGCCAATCCATCCCCACTGTGTTTGTTGGAGCTGAACCATGACATCTGCAAAGTCAACTTGTTGAAAAGCAGACCACAAAAGGCCCAATGCCAGCGCAACGAAGAGGCTGAATTTCAGGAGAGCAGGGATGCGAAAGGGAGCCACGGTCAGTCGATGGTGTTGGTTGACTCATTCGGGAAAACGATCAATGGTTGATAGGTCTTCGCTTGGTCTACGGTCATTGATGCATAGGCAATAATGATGATCAGATCGCCTTTTTGCACCTTCCTGGCCGCAGGGCCGTTGAGGGTGACTTCGCCTGCGCCACGCTGCCCGGGAATAAGGTAAGTATCCAGGCGTTCCCCGTTGTTTATGTTGACGATGGAGACCTTCTGGCCTTCGAGAAGTTGAGCAGCATCCATCAAGTCCCTATCCAATGTGATGGAACCAATGTAGTTGAGCTCTGCGCCGGTCACGCGGACACGGTGAATTTTGCTGTAAAGCACGTCGATAGTCATGGGCCGCAAAGGTACTTGGAATTTTGGATTGCTCCGGCAAGGAAACAAACTCAAGATTTCAGCCCGTATACACGGTTAGGTTGTCAATCAACCGAACCTCGCCAGCAAAAGCAGAGACCATGACCTGAACTTTTTTGTCATGATTTCTCAGAGGAATCATGGGATCGGGGCAGGTTAAATCATCGGCACAGACCACATCAATGGCTTCAACAATCAAAGCCCCACTAGCCTGAATGGCGCCAGTCATTTGACTTTGAATCTCCACGGGGCTAAGCGATCCCTGGCTGTCAGCAATAGCCTGCAAGGCGATGAAAATCACAGACGCATCAGCGCATTGATCGGGGGTGAGTCGGCGATTTCTGGAGCTCATGGCCAATCCGCTAGGCTCCCTGACAATGGGGCAGGGAATGATCTCAGGGTTGCTGTCCCTGATGGTTGCCAGTTGCTGAACCACCTTCACTTGTTGGAAATCTTTGAGGCCAAAAAAGGCCTTGTCGGGCATCAACAGATCAAAGAGGCGATTCACCACGGTGGCCACACCTTGAAAATGCCCTGGGCGATGCGCGCCTTCCAGCAGGCCATCCAATCCGGCCAAATCAAAGTGGTCAGGCGCCACGCCATGAGGGTACAATAGGTCGGTTTCAGGCAGGAAAACTGCATGACAGCCAACGGAGTGAAGCATAGCTATATCGCCATCCACGTCTGATGGGTAGGCAGAAAAATCTGCGCTTAGATTGAACTGCGTAGGGTTGATGTAGATGCTAGCAACCACCACATCGCAGTGCTGCATGGCAGACTGAATCAGCGCCAAATGCCCTTCGTGCAAAGCACCCATGGTAGGAACAAAGCCAACGGTAGACCCTTTTTCCAGTGCCTGTTTCCAAGCAATGATGTCAGCCACAGAGATCAGTTGAGTGGGCGCTTGGTTTGGCGTAGGTGTCATGATGGGCCAAATCTATGGCGGCAAAGAATAGCAAGAGCTAAAACCTGAAAAATTCGTAACTTTGCAAGAAGTCCAAAAAGGCCCTTTGACGAGCCGCCTGAACCCACGACACCATGACCAAGCGACGCATCCTTTATATTTCTCACGAAATCAAGCCCTATTTTTTGGAGTCTGTCATTGCACAGGCAGCTTTGGACTTCCCTAAAAAGATGAATGCAAAAGGCCATGAGATTCGCGTCTTCATGCCCCGATTTGGCAGCATCAATGAGCGCCGTCATCAGTTGCATGAGGTGATTCGATTGAGTGGCATCAATGTGGTCATCGATGACATGGACATGCCTTTGATCATCAAGGTGGCTTCTGTTCCTGGTGCAAAAATTCAAGTATACTTCATTGATAACGAGGATTACTTCAAGCGCAAAGGCACATGGGTAGACAAAGAAGGTAAAGCTTACCCAGACAATGGGGAGCGCAGCTTGTTCTTTGCGAAAAGCGTTTTTGAGACCATTAAAAAATTGGGCTGGAAGCCAGATGTCATGCACATGATGGGCTGGATGGGAGCTGCCATTCCTGCCTACAAGGAACAGTTCAACAACAACGACCCCCACTTCAAGGATGTCAAGACTGTCTACTCAGTCTTCAATGACAGCTTTGAGGGAAAAATGGATGATGGCATGACCAGAGGCATGACCTTTGACAAGCTGGATGTTGTGAGCGATTTTGCTGAAGGCACTGCTGATGCATGGTACGCAGCGGGGTGCAAGCACAGCCAACATGTGCTTCGCATGGAAGATTTAAGCGACAGCCGCGTCAAGGCGCTGGAAGCTGCAGGCGTGACCATGGAAGATGGCACGGGCTTTGTTGAGTCTCCTGCCGATTTGCTTGATTACTATGAGACCCTTTTTGACTAACACTATGCGTTATTTCATTGGCATTGCACTACTTGGAGCAATCGCATGCTCTTGCGAGAGAAACACAGGAACCATTGGCCTGAATCACGTTAATCACAACGGATTTGAGCTGGGAGACCATCAATCACTTCCAGTGGTTGCTACGTCGGAGACTTTTGACTCCCTTCACACATCACAGCCAAATTTTCTCATGCTTGGGGAATACGATGACCCGATTTTCGGTCACGCAAAGGCCAGTTTTGTCAGCCAGATTATTCTTACAGGGTTGAGTCCTGACTTTGGCGTCAATGCTATTGTGGATTCAGCCTTTTTGATTTTACCCAAGGCAGCTGTCTATGGTGACAGCTCCGCGCCCTTAGGCTTCACGGTCAAACGACTCGGCGAGGTGCTATCTGTGGATAGTTCCTACTTGAGTTCAAGCAGTTTCACTGGTGTTGAATTGCTTTGTGATACAGTCATTGAGCACCCACGCAATGGCACAGCTTTGGTGGTCCGCATGGATACGGGCTTTTTCCAATCGTGGGTTGTTGATGCTTCACAAAACACCCCGGAGCACTTTGCTTCCAACACGGATTTTGTCAGTTACATGCCAGGACTCATCCTAGAGCCTAAGCCAGGCAACCAAGCCATGTACAGCTTCAACAAATCGGTTCAAGACATCCGCGTTCGCTTGTATTACAGCAATGACAGCCTGCGCAATGACACCGTAGGTAAAGGCGTGCTTCCCTTTGACATGCTTTTGTGGGAGATCGCCCGTTCGGCGAACGTATTTGAGTTGGATCACAGCAATGCCAGTTTTAATCTCGGCAGCCAGGACAGCGTTAACGGAGAACACACCGTGTATTTGCAAGCCATGGGCGGCAGCGCCATTCGCTTGAACATGGTGGGTCTGGATTCACTTCGTGGTAAAGGTTTGCTGGTGAACTATGCCTCCTTAAGGATCCCTGTCAGAGAGGGTTCTGCTCTGATTTACTCCGCCCCAAATAGCATCCTTGGCTTAGTGCCTAGAGGCAACTCAAGGCCTTTGTTGCGCGATTACTACAACGCCAACCCCGGTGGCGCATTGATGGTCCAATCGGTGCTGAGGGACCGCTACTACACTTTAGAAATCACCCGCCATGTACAGCGTTTGTTGAGTAATACCGATAGCGCATCTCCTGAAATTTTGATTGTTCCATCTGCCATGGCAGGCAGCGCTAACCGTGCCGTGATCAATGGCAACCTGGACCCAGTGGCTCCCATCACTTTAGAGCTTTACACCTCAAAGCCCTTTTAAAAACTGACCCATATGTGTGGCATTGTTGGATACTTAGGCGATAAACAGGCAGGAAACATCCTGATCACCGGATTACAGCGCTTGGAATACCGAGGTTATGATTCCGCAGGGATTGCTCTGAACAACGGCGATCTCATCACACACAAGGCTAAGGGCAAGGTGCAAGATTTGATTGACATGATGGGCAAGGTGCCGGAGTCTACCATAGGCATTGGTCACACCCGATGGGCTACCCATGGCGAACCCAATGACATCAATGCTCACCCTCACTTGTCGCAATCGGGCCGCCTGGTGATGGTGCACAATGGCATCATTGAAAACTACGAGGCACTCAAATCCTTCCTAGCAGGCAAAGGGTACCAGAGTGTGAGTGATACCGACACGGAGGTCTTGCTCAACCTGATTGAGTTCTTTCAAGAACGAGAGAAGCTGAAGCTGGAAAAGGCGGTGAGGTTGGCCCTCAATGAAGTGGATGGCGCCTATGCCATTGCTGTAATGGATCGGGACGACCTAGAAAAAATCGTGATGGCCCGCCTTGGCTCGCCTTTGGTTATTGGCATAGGCAACAATGAGTTTTTCATTGGTTCAGACGCCACACCATTTTTGGATCACACCAAGCGCGTGGTCTATTTGGAAGATGGAGAGATGGCTATGGTCAGTCGCGACGGTGGATTGACCATTCGAAAAATTGAATCAGATGAAAGGGTGAGTGCTGAAATCAATCAACTCCAACAGGAGATATCTAGCATTGAAAAAGGGGGCTATGATCACTTCATGCTCAAGGAGATTTTTGAGCAACCTCGATCCATTCATGACACCATGCGTGGTCGTATTGACCCAAAAACGGGCACAGTGAAAATGGCAGGATTGAAAACCATTCACGACTCATTGATGGATGCAAATCGCTTGATATTGGTTGGTTGTGGTACATCCTGGCACGCTGCCATGGTTGGAGAGTACCTGATTGAAGACCTTGCCAGAGTCCCCGTTGAGGTGGAGTATGCGTCTGAATTCCGCTACAGAAACCCTGTATTAGGGCCAAAGGATGTGGTGATTGCTGTATCCCAATCGGGAGAGACAGCAGACACCTTGGCCGCGATCAAGATGGCTAAAAAGGCTGGTGCTACGGTGTTTGGTATTTGCAACGTGGTGGGCTCGTCCATCGCTAGGGAGACCAATGCAGGGGCGTTCACCCATGCAGGGCCTGAGATTGGCGTGGCATCTACCAAGGCTTTCACAGCGCAGGTGACAGTGCTGACGCTGATGGCTATTTATTTGGGTCAACACAGGCAGACCCTGAGCAAGACAAAGGCGATACAGTTGGTCAAGGCCTTAACAAAGATTCCGTCCCTGATTGACAAGATGCTTGTGCAAGATGACACCATCTTGAAGGCAGCTGTCAGCCTGAATAAGGCAGACAATGCGCTTTTCCTTGGTCGGGGATTGCAATTCCCTGTTGCCTTAGAGGGCGCTTTGAAGCTCAAAGAGATCTCTTATATCCATGCTGAGGGCTACCCGTCAGCTGAGATGAAGCATGGCCCCATTGCACTCATTACTGAGAAAATGCCAGTCATTATTTTAGCTCCGAAAATGGACCTTTACAATAAGTCCTTATCAAACATTCAAGAGGTCAAGGCCAGAAAGGGCTATGTCATTGCCATTGTATCTGAAGGTGACGTGGATGTAACGAAGCATTCAGATGTTGTCATCGAGGTGCCTGAAACAGAAAGGGTTTTGCTGCCCTTGTTGACGACCATTCCCTTGCAGCTGCTAAGCTACCACGTGGCTGTGATGCGCGGGTGTAACGTAGATCAGCCAAGGAATTTGGCTAAGTCAGTTACAGTAGAGTAATCTTTTCCAACCCCAATATTAAGTCACCTTTATTAAATTAAACTGGTTAAGATGATGAATTGTGTGATGTTTAATAAGAAATAGAATTTTTTCACTTTTCATTACTCCATAAATAGGGTGATTAATTTGACCCTTAATTTTATGGAGTTTATTAAGTTTCTCAATTAATAATTTTTTCTCATAATCAAAATCTAAATTTTCATCAATTATTTTAATAGATTTTTCTGTTCTAATATTTCTTGGTGTTTCTAATGGACTCTTTTTAGATATATACGATAAAAAAAGTTTTCCAATTGTAGTACCAAAATATTTGTACCAAAAAGGAACTTTAATTTTACCTAAATATAAATCAATGAAACTTGAACAATGTTTAATCATTTGAGAGGAACTCATCTCCCCCCATCTTGGTAAAGAATTCTTTTTAAGAGAATTTAGTTTTTCTATTATTTCTTCAACACTTAATATTGATGTCATAATTATTTTTTTAAAAATATGGAAATATTTTCTTCCCACCTTGAATATAATAATTTATTAAGATTCATAAACCCTTACATCTTTCACAACAGATTCAAAGTCTCTATTAATTCTTTCCTCTCTAACCTTTCCTTTTCTATAAATAGAGTAGATGTCATTATTTCGTAAGACTTGGTTACCCCTTATCCCTCTATACCCTTTATCATAGATTAAATAACTAATCCTTCTATAACCTAAATTGTATTCCTCCTTCAATGATTTGACTTCATCATACAACTTTTGTTGGTAAGGTGTATAATGAGAAGTCTTATCGAGGTTAGTTTTTTTTCTAAGGGGAATTTGATAGATTAACTTATGTTAAATCTAACAGAAGTTAAAATCTATGATTTATTAATATTAATTATCTCTTTTGGAATAGACAAATCCATTAACCAATATTCAGAAATGAAACTTGACATCTAGATAATTGTTATATTTGAATATGAAAAAAAGTATTCTACTAATTTTTATAATGTTTTTATCCTGTGAAAACAACAATAAAATCGTTAAAGTTTATGGAAACATTAAAGGTCTTAAAGAAACAACTATTAACTTGTTAAAACTTGACTTAGAATCAAATGAACCTGTTATAATTGATTCTTTTTTTTCAAGTTCTGGTAATTTTAAGTTTAGTTTAAATAAAGCACCATCCTATTTATATACTCTTGCTATAAATGATACTCTAAAAATACCTTTTTTTAGTGACACTAGCAATACTGAAATAAAAGGTGATTTAAGTTCCATTTCATCTTTTAAGGTAGAATCTTCTTCAACTGAGGATGCTTTTTTTAGAAAGTTTTCTCAAGATGCTTTTTTTGAAAAAGAAAAAGGAATGAATATTATGCTAAACCACCCAGATAAAATAGTTTCAGTATTTACAGCTTATTATCAATTTCAAATATTCAATATATCTAAGGACACTATGGATATAATAATGAGTAAATTTTCTAATTATTCAAAACAGTCAGTCTACTATGATTACTTAAATAAGTTGTATAAAAAAATTACTAAAATAAGTGAAGGAAAAATTGCTCCTAATTTTTCAGCAAAAACAAAAGATGGTGAATTAATATCTTTAATTGATTTAAGAGGAAAATATGTGTTACTTGATTTTTGGGCATCTTGGTGTGGTCCCTGTATCCAAAAGTTTCCAGAAATGAAAAATATTTATAATAACGCAAAAAATAAAAACTTTCAAATTCTTGGAGTTTCTGTTGATGTTAGACGTGATAGATGGGTCAATTCAATTTTATTAAATAAATTAAATTGGATAAATATTTCTAATGCAAGAGGATGGGGTGAAATTTCTGATGAATATGGTGTTAAAGCAGTACCTCAAAATTTCTTAATTAATCCAGATGGAATTATAATAAAAAAAAACATTAATATTAATGAATTAAAATTATTTGTAAATTCACTATAAATAAAAGATTAGTTTATGAAATTCTTTATCCTGCTTATTTTTTTTGATATTCTTTAATTCTTGTAATTCTGTTAAAGAGATTAATAATGTAAAAGTCATAGGAAAGATGAGTGATGTGATAGAAAAGTCAATTTTCAACTAAAGAACCCAAACCAACAAAGAGTTAAGTTAAACACCATTAATCGTGATAATTTAAATGATAGGATAGTTCAATTGAAAGAATCAGAATCTCTATCTCTACAAAACATATGTGACAAACTAAACGAAGAGAAGTACACAACCCCAACAGGTAAGAGTTGGGATAAACCAAAACTCTCATCTTACTACCGAACTATAAAGGAAAAAGTACCAAAAAAGGTATAAGGGGTAAGACTAACTGTCACAACGAATTAATCCATTACGGTGGAGTAGGGTTTTCCAACCCCAATAATATCTACCTTAATTCCTTTTAGACATAAAAAGAGGTAGACTTTTACATCTAACTCTCTCAGTTTGATTGTCTAAATCTCACCCCTTAATATTTCTCAAGCCCTCATAAACCACAATGCTCACAGCATTTGCTAAGTTCAAGCTTCTAACATGATTGCTAAAGATTGGGATTTTATAAAGTTTATCTGAGTTTTTAGCAATTATATTTTTAGATAAGCCAACGGACTCTTTACCAAAAACAAGAAACATATCATCTCTATAGTCAATAGAATAATAGCTCTTCTCTGCAGAGCTTGATAGGTAGACCATGTTTTTATCATTATTTTTTGATAAAAAGTCTTCTACATTTTCATAAATATTCACAGATAGGTGTTTCCAATAATCTAGTCCAGCTCTTTTTAATCTAGCATCATTTATTTCAAACCCCAATGGCTTTACCAAATGTAAAACTGATCCTGATGCTAATGTGAGACGACCAATATTTCCAGTATTCATTGGTATTTCTGGCTCTATAAGTACAATGTTAAACCCCATTCATTTTATAATAATCTATTTATAAAAGTGAAGGCTCTAACTAATCTTCATTATTCGCATCATACCTATCTCGCATGTCTTCAAAGAAATCTCGATAGGGCTCAAATTTCTTATCCTCCGCCTTAGATGGGTTCATTAGCAGAATATTATTGATAGCAGTTTTTGCTGCCGTATAATCATTTATCAATATGTTGTACTCTATTTGATTTAGGTGCAATCCGAATGCTACCTTTCTGTTGATTCTTGCTTTTTTATTTTCCAGATCCATTTCTTCTAACGCGCTATTCCAGATGGCAATTGCTGTTTTTATTTCAGCATTTTCGCCATTAGCATCATAATCTACCAATCCTTGCTCAACAGCTATGTATGCTTTAGTCAGGTCAGTGTAGTCATGCTTTTTGCCCTTTGCTGTATAGACAACAGTCTTGCGTTTCTTTGCCATGAAAGCGTATGTCTCGTTTATCTGAAGATTTGTATATGACATGTTTTCTTTGAACGCTTTATTGTCTACTGTTTGCATGACTGTATTTACAGGAAGAGCTTTCCGTAAAGCACGATCAGATTTGAACTTTCTAGTTTGGTACAGTTTCTCAGTTTCAAATGCTTCATACGTTTCATTCAGGATCTCCTCACCGTCGGCTTCCAGCCGAACAGCCATAGGGTAAGTGTAGACCACCTCATACCAAAATTCATAGGTGGTGGTCCCATCTTTATTTTTTAAGCTGCTGTTTTTGATAACAGGATCAGTAGCCCTCAGGCCACCCAATGTGACTTCATACAGCACACTATTCTCATTTCCTTTTTCGTACCCTTCAAGTTTTAGGTAGGTGTTTGCCAATGCCTCAGTATTGTATGTTGGCTTAAAAGTTGGTTTTTCGACGACGCTTGCTTCAGGCGGAGCTTTACCTAGCAATGCTGTCTCTAATACTTTCTTGCCGAGAGATTTGTTTTTGTACTCCTTTCGTTCTTGAGCATATGCTTCTTCTGCGTCTTTCTTGTCTTCCTCATATTTACGCGCTTTTTCAGCTTCTTCTTCAGCGTACCCAATGACGATTGTAGAAGAATAGCTTGTTACTGATTCAGGAAGCGGATCCATTGGGAGTTGTGTGTACGTGTATTTCACCTTCTCTTTCTTAGTGTTCTGAGAGAAAAGCGATGTACTTACCATGATAAGGCAGAGAAGGAAAAGTTGTTTCATGTTTTTTTTGTTAATGCTGAAAATGCAACGGATTTTATAGCATAGCTCTTGGTAAAGCCGACTTACATCATTAAATGCTGTTGGTTAGCGAATATAACACAAGTCATCCTGACTGAGAGTGAATTTATTCACTGTGGGCTTATGCAAATAGCCAAAGGGCAGAATTTTTTAAGCATAAAAAAGCCCATCAAAATTGACAGGCTTTTCGTGAAAACTTTATAAAAAGTTAAACCAGATTAATCAAGTCTAACATTTACTGCGTTCAAACCCTTAGGGCTTTCCTCGACGTCAAAGCTCACTTTATCACCTTCGGTGATATCGTCGCTTAACCCGTTCTTGTGGACAAATAGATCTTTGCCACCATCTTCAGGTGTGATGAAGCCAAAGCCTTTAGCGTTGTTGAAAAATTTTACTGTTCCGTTACTCATAATATATAGTGTATAATAATTACCAAAGGTAATGGGTATTCCCCTTCAATTTGAATATTTGATAAAAAAATTAAAAAAAGCACTACAGTCATTGAATGACATGCACTTTAACCTGTCTAAAGCTGTGAATTCCGACCTGAATGCCCCACTCAATCTAGCCCGAAGGGTCATTGCAAAATTTCTTTAGCTCAGTTTGCCCAGTTTAAAAAATAACTTTAACTTTGTTGAACGGTTATTATGTTTTAATTAAACAAAATGGGAGTGAGTATCAAAACAATTTTTTCGATTAAGGATTTAGAAAACTTGAGCGGCATTAAGGCGCACACCATTAGAATATGGGAAAAAAGGTACAATCTGCTCGAACCTATACGTACGGATACCAATATCAGAACTTATGATATAAATAATTTAATCAAGATCTTAAATATCTCACTCCTCAATCAAAATGGAGTAAAAATTTCAAAAATTGCAGATTTAAGTCTAGATCAATTACACCAGAGCGTTCGCGAGCTTGTTTTAAGGAAAAACAGCACTGATTATGCCATCAGTGCATTCAAAGTGTCCATGCTTAAATTTGATCAAGAGCACTTTGACAACACGTTTAACCAGCTACTAACCCATCACTCTTTTCGAGAAATCTTCCTTAATGTGATTTTGCGTCTGCTAGAGGACATTGGGCATTTATGGACCATAAAGACCATCACGCCTGCGCATGAGCATTTTATTTCAACCCTTATAAAACAGAAGTTACTCATTAATATAGAGCGTGTTAAAAGTCAAAATTTGAATCATGCCAAAACCATGGTCTTGTTTTTGCCAATGCATGAAATCCATGACATAGGGCTACTCTATATCCATTTTGAATTATTGCTGAAGGGTTACAAATCCATTTACTTAGGACCAAGTGTTCCATTAGAGAACCTTAAAGAGCTTCAGAAGCTGTTTACTGAGATTGAATACATCAGTTATTTCACGGTTTCGCCATCAACAGACGATATTGATGCTTATGTTTCTGCTTTGTACAAGGAGGTTTTGTTTAATAAAGATGAACATGTCCATCTTTTAGGAAGAAAAACAAGACTTATAGATAGCCATAGGCTACCAAAAAACGTTCATCTCCACAATAGTATAAATAGCGTGCTTGATAAGTTCTGACGCAAAACTTGAATAATAATTTTGCTTTTGTCTAATGTTTAACTATGTTTGTTAAACATAATGAAAGCAAAGAAGGTATCAATCATAGGTTCTGGCTTCGCATCCCTAAGTGCCGCATGCTATTTAGCGCAAGCTGGGTATGCCGTAGAGGTGTTTGAGAAAAATGCTAAACTTGGAGGTAGAGCTCGTCAATTTAAAAAGGGGCTTGGCCCAATGGTTTACCAGGCCTTCCGGGTGACTGAATCCATGCCTAGCAAAGGCGTAGTGCATCAACCCATCGGTGCTGTCTACCAGGCCCTTTTGCCAGGCAATCAGGACCAGGTAAAAAAGGAATACCCCCAGAGGAATCAGCCACATCATGTGTTGTTGAGCTTTGCCCCACCAAGATGTCCTGTGGTTAATCATGCAGTAAAGTTAATCAGGATCAGAACTCCCAGATCATCCCGATGGTGGGAAGCAGGCGACCGGTGTCAGACTGCACCCGCTTTAGGGCGTAGCGGCTGGGGTCATTTTCATGGGACATGGGGTCGCCATTGGCGTCACGAACAACTGTGAGGTAGGGCATCAAGGGGACGTTGCTGGACATGACATTTTGCAAGTCAATGAACCAGGTGTAGCTGTGGTGCTTTCGCGCATAGGTCTTGTCCCAACGGATATCCAACATGGAAAAGCCACCCAATCGGCTGCCACTGACATTGGCATAATCAAAGATGCCGCGTTGAAGCAAGTCCCAGTTGTCCTTCAATGAGGACGTGGCAGAATCAAAGGCCGTGTAAGCCGTGCCAGATGAGTAGCGCCATTTGGCACCAAACTGCCAACCCTTGCCCCAGACTTTGCCCCATGTTAAACTCATGTGGTGTCTGCTGTCCCAGACGCTAGGCGCCCACTGCTCTCCAGCCTTTCGGGCATCGCTATGCCCTAGGTTGTAAGAGGCCATCCACCAATAGGATCCTTTGAGTTTTTGTTGCAGAAAAAGCTCCATGCCGTAGGCCCGGCCTTCCGCATCTGGTGAGGACATTTGGTCGCCTACCGCCACATAAGCACCGATGGCATTGGCGAAGGGGATGCGACTTTCTGTGAGAAAGGGTGCGTGATCATAGGCCTTGTAGTAGGTCTCGATAGAGACCCGGTAGGTCTGGCCATTTTGGAACTCCAAGCCAATAGCGCCTTGCCTGACTTGTGTACTGGCAACGGATTCATCCTGGTTGTTGGCGTGGTTGGCCGCCAAGAGAATGGCGGGGGGCAACTGACGGTATTGACCCAAGTTGGCATTCAGGGACCAGTCTTGGCTCAAGTGGTAGCTCATGGCCATGCGGGGTGAAAGCTGCTTGAGGGGGTTGGTCAGCGAAGCATTCAGGTCTGACATCTCTGTGCGTATGCCGGCACTCACCATCAGTTTATTGTCCATGAAATGCTGACTCACCTGGGTGAACGCACTCAAACTGTTGATGCTCAGGCTTGATTGAATGATGGCTGTGTCGACAGCTTGGCCATTGTGCCGCAATTGCCAAATGTCAAAATCCTGCTGACGATTCACCCATCCCGCGCCATAGGACCATGTCAGGCTTCCCCACTCAACTTGATGTTTGATGTTCATTCGGCGGTTCCGCTCCTCACCCAAGTAATCCATCTGCTTGTCTTGTTCAAGGTCACTGTTGCCAATGAATTTTTTAGCTTGGTTGCTCACAGCATCTTGGCTGATGACAAGTTCCCACCGGCCATTGTCTGTGAACTTCCGGTACCGGGCGCCAATCACTTCAGTGGTTTGCTCCCCTTCTGGAATGTAGCCTACATTGTAAAGCAAGGCGTCGCTGCCCCTGCCTTCGAGGTAGAGTTTGTAGCTGTCCCATCCGCCAAGCCCAATGATGGTTAGGTCACTGTTTGCATTGATCCGGTGATGGACCCTGAGCTGTGCATCCTGGTAAGTAGGCAGGACAGGGATATTGAACAGCTTGAAATAATGCTGAGAAAAGGAATTTCTAACGGAAGCTGTCACCAAGGTATTGTCACCAACGGGCCCCTCAAAGGTGACGCCATAGTCTGTAGCTCCCAGGGTCCATTTGCTGCCCCACCGGTCAGACCTGGCATTGCGCCCCTCAAGGTTCAATACGCCAGAAAGGACATCTCCCACATGGATGGGGAATGCACCAGCGATGAGTTCCATGCCTTGGATGTGATCGAGGTTGACTAGGCTGACCGCACCACCACTTGCTCCTTGGATGGAGAAATGGTTGACCGTAGGCAAGACAATGCCATCGAGTAAGTAGGCATTTTCTGAGGGGTTGCCACCGCGAAGGGAGATGTTGTAACCAAAGCTGGCCTTGGGGAGCACCCCGGGAAAGGACTGAATGACCTTGCTTAAATCCATGACGGATCCAGGCATGCGCTGCATCTCTGACCAGTTGATGTTTTTGATGCCAAGGGGCGTTTCTGTCGTGGCGTGAAAGGCTGTAGCTACAACGGCCACCTCATCCAGGTCAGTGCTTCGATGCACTTCGATGGAAAGGGTGCTTGGTTTGATGTTAGAAATGCGCACCTCATGGATGGTTTGCATCTGTCCCACTGGGCTGACAGCCCGCACATTACACAGGCCAATAGGCACCTCGCGAAAGATAAAATAACCTTGAGAATCAGTCCGGAATTTCTCAGAAAAGTTGGCAGATTGCACTTCCACGGTCCAGTCAGCAAGCCCCTGCTTGTTCAAGGCATTAAGGACATGGCCATTCAGGATGCCATGGCTTTGTGCCAGGGTGTTGAACGCGAATAGGAAAGTGAGTGTAAAAATCGAAAATGCCCGAAACCATGTTTTCATGGCGCGAAGTTACTGGGCGTCCCTAGGAGAGAATGCCCGAATACGATAAAAATAACCCTATTGGTTGAACTGCGTCATGGCCAGCTGTGGGCCGGCTAGAACGAAGGTCTTGATTTGCTCAATAGCGCGTTCAATACCTTGCTCAATGGCTTTGCTTTCATCGGGGTGCCATGCGCCGAGCACATGCTGGATTTGCTGCCCTTTAGCAAAATCTTGCCCTATGCCAAACCGCAGTCTTGCATAGTCTTGACGACCCAGCACTTCTTGGATATCCTTCAAGCCATTATGGCCGCCATCGCTGCCACGCAATTTCAGACGGACGTGCCCCAGAGGCAAAGCGATTTCATCCACCAAAACCAACAAGTTGCTCAAGGGAACTTTCTCCTCATTGAGCCAGTAGCGAACGGCTTTGCCAGAGAGGTTCATGAAGGTTTGTGGCTTGATAAAAACCAGGGTTCTCCCCTTGATTTTGATTTCTGCCCGATCTGCATAACGATCCGGCTTGAACGAAAAAGTGGATGCCTGAGACCAGGCATCCACTAGTTGGAATCCGATGTTGTGTCGGGTGTTGACGTAGTCTACGCCAGGATTCCCTAAACCAACAATCAGGTATTTCTTCATTCAGCTGCAGCTGCGACTTCAGCGTTTTCAGCGTTTTCAGCGCCGTCTTCAGCACCTTCTTCGCCTTCACTTTCTTCCTCCTCTTCCTCAACGGCTACACGAGACGTTTTGACGGTGACGATAACGGCAGAATCTATGTTCAGGATTTCGTAAGGCTTGCCTTTCTTTACTTCAATCATGCGAAGGGAATCGCCAATTCTAAGCGCTTCAATGTTGTGCTCAACCAATGAAGGAATGTCATTGATCAAACCACGAACACGCACGGTGCGTAAAATGATTTTCATGCTGCCGCCATTCCGAACACCTTTTGCCATGCCAATCAAGGCGATTGGTACTTCCAAGGTTACGGGCTTGCCTTCAAGTACTTGAATGAAATCAAGGTGCTGAACTTGGTCAGTGACAACATGCCACTGTGAGTCCTGAAGGATGGCTTCATAGACTGTGCCGTCGATGGTGATGGCTGCCTTGCGCGCTTCCTTGGTGTAAAGCAGGTCACGGAAGCTCATCGTTGGTGCGCTGAAGTGGATGGGGGCGTCGCCGCCATACATCACGCAAGGAACATGTCCTTCTGCGCGAGCAGCTTTAGCGTATTTCTTGCCGAGGTCGGTACGAAGGGTACCTTCAATGTTGACAGATTGCATGTGGATTGGATTCTAAATTAAAAAAGGAAATGTCCACTGATGGACTGATTGCTGTTAACTGACTTCATCACGGAAGCAAAGAGATCGGCCACGCTGAGAACGCGGATTTTATCATGCGGCTCCTTCAAGGGAATAGTGTCAGTGATGACAAGTTCAGTGATGGCAGAGTTGCTGAGGCGGTCGTAGGCAGGACCTGACAACACACCATGCGTGCAGTAGGCTCTCACCGACTTCGCGCCTTGATCCATAAGCATATCAGCAGCCTTGGTCAGGGTGCCTGCTGTATCTACCATGTCGTCCAACAGGATGACGTTTTGATCTTTCACATTGCCAATGACGGTCATCTTGCCAATGACGTTGGCTTTTTTGCGTTGCTTGTAACAGATTACCACATCGGCGCCCAGTTGGTTACCATAGGCTGTGGCTCGCTTGGAGCCTCCCATGTCCGGTGAGGCAATGGTGAGGTTGTCCAAGTTCAAAGCCTTGATGTCGGGCAAGAAAATGGAACTGCTGAAAAGGTGGTCTACAGGGATTTCAAAAAATCCTTGGATTTGGTCTGCATGCAAGTCCATGGTCATCACGCGGGTGGCACCGGCAGCCTCAAGCATTTTTGCATAGAGCTTTGCCGTGATGGGAACCCGTGGCTTGTCCTTGCGATCCTGGCGTGCCATCCCAAAGTAGGGCAACACGGCGGTGATATGTCTGGCACTTGCGCGTTTAGCAGCGTCAATCATCATCAACAACTCCATGAAATTGTCTGCGGGGGGCGTGGTGGATTGCACCAAAAAGACCCGGCTTCCGCGAACGGATTCATCAAAGGACGGCTGGAATTCCCCATCGGAAAACTGCTGAATGTTCACCTGCCCTATAGGGCTACCATAGGACTTAGCGATCAAGCCAGCGAGCTCAACCGTTTGTCGGCCAGTGAATATTTTTGAAACAGGAATCATATCAGCGATTAAAATCGGGGTGCAAAGGTAAGGAAATTCTCCCTATGTTTGCGCCACTTCTAAGGCCCAGATGGCGGAATTGGTAGACGCGCACGACTCAAACTCGTGTTCCTTTGGAGTGCGGGTTCGATTCCCGCTCTGGGCACAATGATTTTAAGGATGAAAAAGCAGGAAAAATACGACAGGGCATACCTGCGAATGGCAGCCGAATGGGCCCGTCTTTCCACCTGCGATCGACGCCAAGTTGGCGCGCTGATCGTCAAAAATCAAACCATCATTTCTGACGGATACAACGGCACGCCTTCAGGCTTTGATAATGCCTGTGAGGACGATGACGGTTCCACCAAGTGGTATGTTCTTCACGCGGAGGCCAATGCCATTTTGAAAGTTGCCAGAAGCACTCAGTCAGCAGATGGATCAACCTTGTATTTGACCATGTCCCCTTGCCGACAATGCGCCAAGCTGATCCATCAAGCTGGCATCACGCGGGTTGTGTACCAAAGTGAATACAAGGATTTGTCTGGCGTGGATTTTCTCATGAAGGCAGGAGTTGGCACGGAGTACCTTCCGCCATTGGCTGATTAAGTCCATTGAGCAAGTCATTGCGACAGCTAACGTTTTAACATAAAAAAGCCGCCCATTGGGCGGCTTTTGTTGTTGAAAGCAGCGAATTACTCAGCTGCCTCTTCCGTTGCCTCTTCAGCAACTGCTTCCGTTGCCTCTTCAGCAACTGCTTCCGTTGCCTCTTCAGCAACTTCTTCCGTTGCCTCTTCAGCAACTTCTTCCGTTGCCTCTTCAGCAACTTCTTCAGTTACATCAGTAGCATCTGCATCAGCAGAAGCGTCGTTACAAGCTACGAAGGCGACCATGGCCAACGCGCTCAAGAAAAAGCTTACTTTTTTCATAATCGTGTGTTTTTAGTTTAAAAATTGAAATCTACTACCAAAGATAGACGAAAAGTTCAAGCATACTAATGATTTATAAGCCTTTAGAGTTTTTTTAACAGGGACTCCATACCGCACTGTTGCTTGATGTGTAACCCCAAGTCTGATGAAGGAATGCGCTCCTGTGACATGCTGTCTCTGTCACGCATGGTAACAGTCCCATCTTCAAGCGATTGGTGATCCACGGTAAAGCACAAGGGCGTGCCAATGGCATCATGCCTTCGGTAACGTTTGCCAATGGCATCCTTTTCATCGTAAGCCATCTGGTAATCGAAAGTCAAATCTTTCATCAGTTGGCGTGCCAATTCAGGCAGACCATCCTTTTTCAACAAGGGAAGAATGGCAGCTTGCGTAGGTGCCAAGGCGTAGGGGAGCTTCAAAAGGGTTCGGTTCCCGCCCTTTTCCAAGGGCTCTTCCACCAAGCTTTCAGACAGAACAGATAGAAAGAGCCGGTCCAGGCCAACGGATGTTTCCACCACATAAGGCACATAGTTTTCCTTGGTCTCAGGGTCAAACACACGAAGCTTTTTGCCCGAGTGCTCCTCATGGCTCTTGAGATCAAAATCTGTGCGGCTGTGAATGCCCTCCAGCTCCTTGAATCCAAAAGGGAACTGGAACTCAATGTCCGCTGCTGCGTTGGCGTAATGGGCCATTTTATCATGGTCATGGAAGCGGTAATTGTCCTCAGACAAGCCCATAGCAAGGTGCCATTGAAGCCTGACTTGCTTCCAGTGATTGTACCACTCCATCTCTGTGCCAGGCTTGACAAAAAATTGCATCTCCATTTGTTCAAACTCTCGCATGCGAAAGATGAATTGACGGGCCACGATTTCATTGCGAAAGGCCTTGCCAATTTGAGCAATGCCAAAGGGGATCTTCATGCGACCCGTTTTCTGCACATTGAGGAAGTTCACAAAAATGCCTTGCGCTGTTTCAGGTCGCAAGTACAAGTCAACAGCGCCTTCTGCCACCGACCCCATTTTGGTGCCAAACATCAAATTGAATTGCCGCACGTCGGTCCATTTATCGGACCCGCTGACGGGGCATTTGATGCCGGCATCAATGATAACCTGCTTGACGCCTTCAAGGTCTTCTGCTTCCAGGCAGGCCACAAACTGGTCCATGACATCCTTTGCCTTGCTGAGGTAGCCCATTACCCGCGGGTTGGTTGAGCGGTACATCTCTGCATCAAAGCTTTCGCCAAACCGTTTGGCAGCCTTTGCCACTTCCTTGTCAGCTTTTTGCTTCAGCTTTTCCACGTGATCTTCCACCAAAACGTCTGCGCGGTAGCGCTTCTTGCTGTCTTTGTTGTCAATCAATGGGTCATTGAATGCATCCACATGACCGGAGGCCTTCCAAACGGAGGGGTGCATGAAAATGGCAGAGTCCAAGCCTACAATGTTTTCCTGCAGTTGAACCATGGACCGCCACCAATAGGACTTGAGGTTGTTTTTCAGCATGACGCCGTTTTGACCATAGTCGTACACGGCGCTCAGGCCGTCATAGATCTCACTGCTTTGGAAGATGAAACCATACTCCTTCGCGTGGGAGATTACTGCTTTGAATGCGTCTTCAGGTTGAGCCATGTCAGATAAGTGCTGAAAGGTTGGTGGTGAAAAGTTTGACGGAAATAGCCATGATAATGATGCCAAAAACTTTCCGTAGAATGGCGATGCCATTTTTGCCCAACAGACGTTCAAAGCGCTCGGTGTTTTTCAGAACGATATAGACCAAAAGGGCATTGACAAAGATGGCGATGATGATGTTGATGACTTCAAATTCTGAACGCAATGAGATCAATGTGGTCATGGTTCCGGCGCCTGCAAGCAAGGGGAAGGCAATGGGGACAATGGATGCGGAGTTGGGCTCGGATTCTTTGTAGATGCGGACACCCAGGATCATCTCCAGGGCAAGGAAGAACATGACCAAAGCACCTGCCACGGCAAACGATTCAATATCTACCCCAAACAGGTTGAGTAAATCTTCCCCGGCAAACAAGAAAATCACCATGATAAGTGTGGCTGCTACTGTGGCCTTTCCCGACTGGATATGCCCCACCTGCTCACGCATGGTAATGATGATGGGAATACTGCCTACGATGTCGATGACGGCAAAGAGGACCATGGTGGCTGACAAAATCTGAGTGAAATCCATGTGCGTTGTAATTGAGTGGTAAAGGTAGTCAGCTTGCAGACAGGATGTACCTTTAACCCATCATGATTTCTATAGGTAAGACCCTTTCTTCCAGAGCCGTATTTGAAGACGCTTTTTGTTGTGACCTCAGTCGCTGCAAGGGAGCCTGTTGCATTGAGGGAGATGCAGGTGCGCCACTCTCCAAGGATGAGGTGCAGGTGCTCAAGGGTATCTACCCTTCGGTCAAGCCGTATTTGCGTCCCGAAGGCATTGCTGCCATTGAGGAACAAGGCACATCGGTGATTGATAGCGATGGTGAGGATGTCACACCGTTGGTTGAAGGCAAGGAATGCGCCTTTGTAACCTTCAGCGACAAGGGGGTGGCACAATGCGGTATCGAGCAGGCGCATACCGCTGGGGATATTGATTTTATCAAGCCCTTGTCCTGCCATCTATACCCCATCAGGGTCAGCCAGTTCAGCCAGTATGACGCCTTGAATGTACACCAATGGGACCTCTGTGCGCCCGCATGTGAGCTGGGAAAATCGCTGAAATTGCCTGTCTTTCGATTTTTGAAAAATCCCCTGGTTCGCGCTTACGGTCAAGATTGGATAGACGAGGCAGAGTTGGTGCATGAAGCCCTTTCTAGGGAAAATGACGGAACCAAGTAAAGGTTTTTCTCTTCCCGGTAAGCCGGGGAGCTGAGTAAAATTGGTTGAAAAAAAAGTCCCGTGAAATTTGGAATTTGGCCAAGCCTTGGCACCATTGAGAATTTGGTTGTTTGGAAAAATCCACTTGTTGACAACTCCAGCAGAATGTTCAAATCTATCCCTTGCGTGAGGAATCAAAACGAGCAAGTTTTGTAGAGCACCTAAGGGAGTAGCGTGAGACAGAACCGCATGACCTAAGCCTTAAGATGCTGATAAACAACATTCTAACAGCCGTTTCGACGGCTATTTATTGCCCTTATGTCAACAACATTACCCACCCAAGAACCCATACTGAAGGCCAATTCAGGCCGTTTTGTGCTCTTCCCAATCGAGCACAATGACATTTGGGAGATGTACAAAAAGACCGAAGCCAGCTTCTGGACAGCTGAAGAAATTGATTTGCACCAAGATTTGGTGGACTGGGAGACCAAGCTCAGTGATGACGAAAAATACTTCATCAAGCACATCCTGGCATTCTTTGCTGCCTCTGATGGCATTGTGAATGAGAACCTTGCAGAGAACTTCATCAATGAAGTGCAGTACACGGAAGCAAAATTCTATTATGGCTTTCAAATCATGATGGAGAACATTCACTCAGAGACTTACTCTTTGTTGATTGACACCTATGTGAAAGACGCTGATGAGCGCGACAAGCTTTTCAACGCCATTGACAATTTTGAAGCCATCAAGCAAAAAGCGGATTGGGCTTTGAAATGGATTGAGTCCCCCTCTTTTGCTGAGCGATTGATTGCTTTTGCCGCGGTGGAAGGCATCTTTTTCTCTGGCGCCTTCTGCTCCATTTACTGGATGAAGAAGCGTGGCTTGATGCCGGGTTTGACCTTCTCCAATGAATTGATATCTCGCGACGAGGGCAGCCATTGTGAGTTTGCTGTTCACCTGCACAACGAGCACCTGATCAACAAGGTTCCAAAGGATCGCATCAAGCAAATCATCACAGAAGCCCTTGACATTGAGCGCATCTTCATCACTGAATCCTTGCCCGTCGATTTGATTGGCATGAACAATCGCTTGATGATACAATACATTGAGTTTGTTGCGGACCGCTTGCTGCGCGAGCTGGGATGTGACAATGTCTACAACGTAGATAACCCCTTCGATTTCATGGATATGATTTCCCTGGAGGGCAAGACCAATTTCTTTGAAAAACGCGTTGCGGAATACCGCAAAGCAGGCGTGGGAGAAGCCGTGGGCGAATCCGCCAACGCCTTTGACTTTGACAGCGACTTTTAACCCTTACACATGACCTAAGATGATGTATGTGATTAAGCGTGATGGCCGCAGAGAAGCCATCAAATTTGATAAGATTACCGCCAGGATTCAGAAACTGTGCTATGGTTTTTCAGAACACATTGATTCCGTGTCAGTGGCTCAACGAGTTATTGAAGGGCTTTATGATGGGGTGTCTACAAGTGAATTGGATAACCTTGCAGCAGAGACAGCTGCAGCCATGACCATCCGTCATCCGGACTACGCCTTGTTGGCTGCTCGGATTGCGGTTTCTAATCTGCACAAAAACACCAACAAGTCTTTCTCTGAAACGATGACGGCCTTGCACGAATACGTCAACCCCAAAACGGGCAAGTACGCTCCCATGATTGCAGACGATGTCATTGAGTTGATCAAAACGAATGCGGCGTTGCTGGATTCAACCTTGATTTACGATCGCGATTTCAGCTACGATTTTTTTGGTTTCAAAACCTTGGAGCGGTCCTACCTGCTCCGCATGGAAGGCAAGATTGCAGAACGTCCACAGCACATGTTGATGCGTGTCGCTGTTGGCATCCACAAGGATGACATTGACGCAGCCATCGCCACCTACCAAGGCATGTCAAAAGGGCTGTACACCCATGCCACACCCACACTGTTCAATGCAGGAACACCAAAGCCACAGATGTCCAGCTGCTTCCTTTTGCAGATGCAAGACGATAGCATTGATGGCATTTATGACACACTCAAACAATGCGCAAAAATCAGCCAGAGCGCTGGTGGCATTGGCCTGAGCTTGCACAATGTGCGCGCCAAGGGATCTTACATTCGAGGTACCAACGGTACATCCAATGGCCTGGTTCCCATGTTGCGTGTGTTCAATGACACCGCCCGTTATGTAGACCAAGGTGGCGGCAAGCGCAAGGGATCCTTTGCCATGTACCTCGAGCCATGGCATGCAGACATTTTTGACTTCTTGGACTTGAAGAAAAACACCGGCAATGAGGAGGCGCGTGCACGTGACCTGTTCTATGCCATGTGGATTTCGGATCTCTTCATGAAGCGGGTCAAGGAGAATGCCGATTGGTCTTTGCTTTGCCCGAACCAATGCCCGGGTCTGTACGACACCTATGGGGACGACTTTGAAAAGCTGTACACCAGTTACGAAAAGGCTGGCAAGGCTAAAAAGGTCATCAAGGCACGTGAGTTGTGGACCAAGATTTTGGAATCTCAAATTGAGACGGGCACACCTTACATGCTTTACAAGGATGCCTGCAACAGCAAATCCAACCAGAAAAACCTGGGAACGATTCGCTCTTCCAACCTCTGCACAGAGATCATGGAGTACACGGCACCTGATGAGGTAGCGGTATGCAATTTGGCCTCCATTGCGCTGCCAAAGTACATTGTCGATGGCGTATTTGATCACCAATTCCTTTACGAAACGGCGTACAAGGTGACAAAGAACCTCAATGCTGTCATTGATCAGAACTACTACCCAGTGCCTGAAGCTAGGAATTCCAACATGCGCCACCGACCGATTGGCATTGGCGTGCAGGGATTGGCTGACACCTTCATCAATCTGCGAATGCCTTTCACATCCAATGAGGCCAGGCAATTGAACAAGGACATCTTTGAAACTTTGTATTTCGCAGCGGTTAAGGCATCATGTGACATGGCAAAGGAAGATGGAGCTTATGAAACCTTTGAAGGCTCACCCATGTCTAAAGGCGAGTTCCAATTCAACATGTGGAACGTATCTGAGGAAGATTTGAGCGGCCGATGGGATTGGAAAGCCTTGCGTAAAGAGGTAAAAAAGGAAGGCGTGAGAAATTCCTTGCTGCTGGCACCCATGCCAACGGCATCCACCTCACAGATCCTTGGCAACAATGAGTGCTTTGAGCCTTACACCACCAACCTGTACACCCGTCGGGTGCTTTCTGGCGAGTTCATTGTGGTGAACAAGCACCTTCTCTTAGACTTGGTTTCCCTAGGTCTTTGGGATGATGAAGTGAAAAATGCCCTGATGGCCAACAACGGATCCATTCAAAACATTGACTGCATCCCTGACAACATTAAGGAGCTTTACCTCACCGTCTGGGAAATGAGCATGAAGGACATCATTGACATGGCTGCTGACCGCGGCATGTTCATTGACCAGTCTCAGTCCATGAACCTCTTTGTGGAGTCACCCAACATGGGCAAACTCACATCCATGCACTTTTACGCATGGGAGAAAGGTCTCAAAACGGGCATGTATTACCTGCGGACCAAAGCTGCATCTGCAGCCATCAAGTTCACCGTCAAAAAGAAGGTGGAGAAGATTCCTGATGATGAAGCATTCAAGCTAGAAGATGCGAATGTCAAGGTTGCTGTCAAAGAGCAGCTGGAAACAATGGCTGATGATGAGGCATTCAAAACAGAGGACACCGCCGTCAAGGTTGCTGTCGAGGTTGCCAAAAAGCCCGCAGTTAAATCCGTGAACATTGATTACACACCAGAAGAAATTCTGGCTTGCTCCATTGATAATCCAGACGATTGCGAGGCCTGCGGGTCTTAATTACCCTAATAATTACCCTTACAACCCGCAACATTGTTGCGGGTTTTTTTATGCAAAACCTTGATGTTGAAAACATTGGCCAATGTGCTTTGGGTCGTATGTAAAAATTTAGGTAACTTAAGGACATCCAAACAATGCTAAATCAACACTTATGTCAACAGAGTCAGAACAACGCGAAACGCGACGACAGCAATGGCTTCGACAGCGCCGCGAAAGAAAGCTCGCTGAGGAGGCTAAGGATAATGAATCGGCCGGATCCACCATGCTACTCTTGGTAGCAATCATTGGTGGCATATGTTTCTTTGCTTGGTACCTAAGTTAAGCAATTCAGCCCCGCTTGGGTTGTAAATTTGCGCCATGAACTGGCGAAATATTCTGGGTGGTGGATTCCTTGGTTGGACCTTTGGCGGACCCATTGGAGCTCTGTTGGGCGCAGCATTAGGCAATGCAGTGGGAGACCTTTTTGGATCCAATGAGGGGCAAGGCAAACCGTTCATCACCTCCGAAGGCGATTTCCATGCCAGCCTTTTGGTGCTTGCATCCATGGTTATGAAGGCTGATGGCCAAATCGACCCCAGGGAGCTGAACCATGTGCGTGAGCAGTTCAAGCGATGGTTTGGTGCAGACAAGGCGAATGCCAGCTTCGTGGTGTTCAATGATTTGGCGAAGTCCCGTCCAAAAATCACCCTGGTTTGTGCACAAGTTCGACAACACATGGCCCTGCAAGGCCGCATTCAAATTGTCAATTTCCTCTTTGAATTGGCCGTGATTGATGGATCACTCAAGCAGGCTGAGCAGGCTCAAATTGCCAGAATTGCCAGGTACCTTGGCCTGGGTCAACTAGATTTCCAGCGATTGCATGCCATGCATTCCAGGATTCAGCAGTACGACCCCTATGCAGTGATGGGCATATCGCGCACCAGCACAGACAAGGACATCAAGGCAACCTACCGTCGATTGGTCAAAAAATACCATCCCGATGCGGTGATTGGGATGGGCAAGGATGTTGTGGTTGAAGCGGAAGCAACCTTCAGAAAAATTCAGACTGCCTATGAGCAGATAACCAAAGAACGAGGCATCAAATGACCTTTCAAACATCCATACAATCAGAATTGGCTCACTTTGACAAGGTCTTTCCCAAGGCCTTTGCCAGCCATGTGCCCTTGTTGAATGTCATCCTCAAGTATGCCATCAAAAAGAAGGGCAAGCGATTGCGACCTGCCTTGGTCTTCTTGATGGCTAAGGCCCTGAATGGTAGCGTCAGTGAACGCAGCACCCGGGCGGCAACCCTTGTGGAGTTGATGCACACAGCAACCCTTGTGCATGACGATGTGGTTGATCAGTCCCTGCTGCGTCGTGGCAGTTACAGCATCCAAGCTCTCTGGCAAAAAAAGGTGGCTGTGCTGGTGGGTGATTACATGCTGTCCAGGGTTTTGCTTCTTGCTGTGGAACACAAGGATCACGACCTCCTAGGTCATGTCAGTCAAGCAGTCAAGGCTATGTCGGAAGGCGAGTTGCTTCAATTAGCCAAGGCAAGGCGATTGGACATCGATGAGGCCGTTTATGAGGATGTTATCCGTCAGAAAACTGCCTCGTTGATGGCAGCTTGTTGTGTTGCCGGCGCAGCCAGTGTGGATGCAGATGAAGTTGCGCAAGCAATGGCCAGGGCTTTTGGCGAGGCACTGGGAATGGCCTTTCAAATCCAAGACGACCTCTTAGATTTTGATCGATTCGCAACGACGGGTAAGCCCACAGGTATTGATGTGAAGGAGCAGAAAATGACCCTGCCACTGATTCATGCCCTGTCCATGGCCAATGCCAGTCAACGCCGAGAGATGGTTGGTATCGTCAAGAAAAAAAACAATGACCCACGGGCCGTGGCGTCCTTGATGTCAACCGTGGTTGAACTTGGCGGTGTACGTTATGCAGTCAAGCGCATGCGACAATGGCAGGACGAGGCATTGACTCACTTGCAGGCCTTGCCTGATTCAGCTTCCAAGGAGTCCTTGAAAGCCCTGGTGGACTTTGTCGCAAGTCGCCGCTCTTGAGTGACATTATGGTCTTAACTTGACCTTTCTATCATGGGAAGAATCACCACCGCTTGCATTGACAAAATCATGGACGCCATCCGAATCGAGGAGGTGGTCGGTGACTTTGTGACCTTGAAAAAAAGTGGCTCATCCTTCCGCGGACTGAGCCCCTTCACCAATGAAAAGACACCGTCTTTTTATGTGGTTCCGTCCAAGCAGATTTTCAAAGACTTCTCCTCAGGTAAGGGCGGTTCTGCTGTGTCTTTTTTGATGGAGCATGAGCAAATGTCCTACCCTGAAGCCCTGCGGTGGATTGCTGAAAAATACCAGATTGAGATCGAGGAAGAGGAGCAGTCTCAGGAGCAAATGGATGCGCAAAGTGAGCGAGAGAGTTTGATTGCCGTCACGGCATTTGCTGCCAAGCAGTTCACGGAGTGGTTGTGGGAGCACGACAGAGGCAAGGCCATCGGCCTGACCTATTTTAGAAACCGAGGATTCACGGACGAGATCATCAAGTCCTTCATGCTTGGCTATGCGCTGGAATCGCGTGGCGCTTTGCATGATGCAGCCATCAAGTCGGGCTTTGTGAAGACCTACCTGGTTAAATCGGGCCTGTGCATTGACCGTGAGAACGGCAGCCCGGTGGATCGATTCTGGGGCCGTGTGATGTTCCCCATACACAACATGGGTGGAAGGATCATAGGCTTTGGTGGGCGCGTCCTTGACAGCCAGGCGAAAACAGCGAAATACCTTAACAGCCCGGAGTCAGACATCTACCACAAAAGCAAGGTGTTGTACGGCCTGTATCAGGCCAAGCAAGCCATTGCAAAAAAAGACCGCTGCCTCATTGTTGAAGGCTACACCGATGTGCTGGCCATGCATCAAGCAGGGGTTCAGCACGTGGTGTCTTCATCGGGTACAGCTTTGGGGCTGGATCAGATTCGCTTGATCAAACGCCTGACCAACAATGTGACCTTGCTCTTTGATGGGGATGCAGCGGGTTTGCGAGCATCCTTTCGGGGCATCGATTTGTTGCTGGCTGAAGGCCTGCTGGTTAGGGCCGTGCCATTGCCTGAAGGGGCAGATCCAGACTCTCTAGCTCAGAGCATGGATGCAGAAGCCCTGCAAGCCTACTTGACCGAGCATGAACAAGATTTCATGGTCTTCAAATCAGACATTTTGCTGGCAGAGGCCGGGGATGATCCCATTGAACGCGCAGAGGCAAAAAAGGATTTGGCATTAAGCCTTTCAAAGATCCCCAACCCAATTTTGCGTGAAGAATACGTTCGCGCCACGGCAAGGAAATTGGGCATGGATGAGCAAACCCTGCATGATGAACTCAGTCGATTGCAGGCTGCAGCATCCCGAGAAGTCAATCGACGCCAGCCTCAACAAGCACCTACACTCACCCCCGTTGAAGCAAGTGCACCGACTCAGCGCCCGCCAGCCTTTGAGGAATCCCTTATGAAGGCGTTGATTCAGCACGGTGAAACAGCCATAGAGATTCCGGACCCTGAGCAAGAAGGCAAGACCTTGACGGAGAAATCGGGAACCTTCATCATCGAAGAAGTTTTATCGGATAACATGGACTTTTCTCACGCTCCTTACCAGCAACTCTTTGATTTGATATCCCATGCCTGGGATGAGCGAAGGCATTTGATGACATCGGATGAACTGCTTCGCTACCCCGACCAATCATTGGTCAGCCTGGTAGCAGATTTGCATGCAGAGAAGTACCAATTGGCGCAGTGGGAGAAAAAGGAAATCATGGTAGCGAATCCGGTGGAGAGTTTAAGTCTTCACATTCAGCAGTCGATACTTCGCTTCAAGGAGGCCACCATTGATCGCCACGTAAAGGACATCATCGCCACTTTGCAAGCGACAGATGATTCAGACAAGCAAGCATTGCTTGAGAAATTTGGGCGATTGCAAACGCTGCGCAATGCGTTGCGGGAGCAGCTCAGGCGAGTGGTATAATCCAGCAGGTTTTCAGGAAGCTGGCTTGAAACCCAGGAGGTCATCCATGGTTTGGGTTGCCACGGCATGGTAGCCAGGTCGTGCTGCTTGGTAAATGGTCATGGCCCAATCTTGATCACCTGCTTCCAGCATTGCCTTGTAGGTTGGCGTCAAGAACTTGCGACGACCAACCGATGTCAGGAATTGCTCCACAACTGTTTGGAAGCCGTCCCCACGGTATTGCAAAGGAATTGCTAAGGCAAACCAGGCAGCTTGAATCTCAGCGTTGCTGGATGCTGTCAAATGGTACATGCCATCAAGGGCGGTGACCTGTGATAGATTCGCCCCCTTGTTTCCCAATTGATCCAGAAAACGCAGCCATTCATGGGTGGTCCATTGATCTTGAGGCATGAGTGAACCTTCAGAAAGGAAGCCATCAAGGGCCAGGTCCACTGCTTCAAACCTGAGGGGCGGCAAAACGGGGCAATTGTCCGGAAGCCCCGTACCGTAGACCCATTCTTCACCACGAATCTGCTCCCAGGTTGCTGCGTCAAGCAATTGATCCTTGAGGTAGGCAATGAAGCGATCGGTTGTCATAGACTTGAACTGGTGATCTTGGAAATACGTTGTTAAAAAGGCGTCAAAGGTTTCTTTGCCAACGGCTTCCTCTACCAAGAGCAAGAAATGAAAGCCTTTGTCGTAGGCAATGGCGGTCATGGCATCATCGGGGTTGCGCCCCTCCAGGGCAATGTCTAGCTTGCTGTCCTCTGGGTGCTTTACCATCATCTCATTGACTTCGTCCACGAGCCCTGCATGGGACAATGCCCTGAGCATGTTGGCGTAGTCTTCGCCGTAGACGGCGGCCATGATGCGATGCTCAAAGTAGACGGTGAAGCCCTCATTGAGCCAGAAGTCATTCCATGTGGCATTGGTGACCAGGTTGCCGCTCCAGCTGTGTGCCAGTTCATGCGCAATCAGGGAGACCAAACTCCGGTCACCGGTGATCACTGTGGGCGTTAAAAAGGTCAAACGGGGATTTTCCATGCCACCAAAGGGGAAGGAGGCAGGCAGCACCAACAAATCGTATTGGTCCCATGCATAGGGGCCATACAATGCCTCTGCCGCTTGAATCATGGCTTCAGTTTCTGCAAATTCCCAGGCAGATTTTTTTAAAATAGCGGGCTCAGCGTAGACACCTGTTCGCGGGCCTGTGGACTGAAAGGCCAGATCGCCAACGGCCAATGCCATGAGGTAGCTAGGGATGGGTTGACGCATGTCAAACTCGTACACCCCGTCCTCTGCAATGGTTGTGGGGTTGGTGGCGCTCATCACGGCCATGAGGCCCGATGGCACTTTCACACTGGCGTGGTAGGTGAACCGCACGCCTGGACCATCCTGGCAAGGGATCCAAGTTCTGGCAAGAATGGCTTGGCTTTGGGTGAAGAGAAAGGGCTGTGTTTTGCCATTGGTCTGTTCTGGGCGCAGCCATTGCAGGGCGGTTGCATCAGGTGCGGAGGCATAGTGAATGTCTGCCACATAGGTGCCAGTGACAGGTTCTGATGGCACAATGCAGATACCTCGTCCTAAGAGCTCATTGGCTTCCCCATGAAGCCAGTCTACGGGTTTATCATCCACGGTGATGGAATGGATGATTAAACCATCACTGTCTAGAAAGATGCTGTCGGCATCATGGCAATCAAAGGTGATCGAGGCAGTGCCAATGATGGCCTTAGCACGGAAATCCACAGCCATAGCTAAATCCAAATGCGTCATGATGGCTTGTGCGGGTCGGGCGTGACTGTGTGGGTCCATAACTTGTCTGTTTGCAGGGTTAGACGGGGTGGTCTGGCAGGCTAGGACTAGAAGACTCAGGGCTGCCATGGCGACAATTTTTTGCATCCTGCAATGTAGGGCAATTGCTTAGTTTTGCTACATGCTATTATTCAACCAACGAAGAGACAACAGGCCATTTTGGCTGAAAATGCTCATTCTGGCATTGTGCATCACCGTGACGGATGCTGTGATGTCATCGGTGACTTTGGACCATTTTTCGACAGCGATTTGGGTTGCCTTGCTTTTGACCTTGCTCAATGCCACCATCAAGCCTTTGCTTGTTTTATTGACCATCCCCTTGACGGTGGTCTCAATGGGGCTCTTCCTTTTGGTGATCAATGCCATCGTCATTCTGATTGCCAGCAGTTGGGTTGGAGGCTTCAATGTGGAAGGCTTTTGGTCAGCCCTTGGGTTCTCTATTGTGTTGACCCTGGTGTCCAGCTTGTTGAATGGTAAATCACACAACTCTCAAGGGAGAAAGGCATCGAAGGAACCAGCAGGTTGGCACATGCCGCCCAAGGGTTGAAACGAAAAGACAGGCTTTAAGACAGGTCGTGAATCAGGCCATTGTCGTCCAATGAAATGCCTTCACCTGCTGGGGTGTGGGAGATCGCTGTCACAAGGACCAGATGGCTGGCAGAAATGGCTGATTCATCCATCAAATGCAAGGGAATCGTTGGCGTTTCATCGAAGCATTACATAGCGAATGTAATCACTGCCATGAAGCTCAAAAACCGTACTGCTCACCCATCCCTCTGCCTCTGCGCGGTCATTGAGTAACGGGTAGCAACGGAGGGGGCCAATCAGGTGGCTCAATGGCTGATCACTAGGGAAGTCAATGTAGATGGCTTGCCCGTAGGGGATGGATTCTTGCATGAGGTCTGCCAGATCCATGTTGCCAATGGCAAAGCCTTCTTCTGCCATCACCACGGCAACAAAGCTTAGCAAGCTATCTTGATGCACGTCTTTGGGGTTGTTGTAATACAGCCCGACCCTGTCAGTCATGTGAAGGCCAAGCGATTCAGCTGTGGAATCCAAGCGTTCAAAAGACTTCCCAAGGGTCTTGTAGGGCCCTTCATGCACATAGCCAGCCAGCTCATAGCCTCCTTCATGGCCATTTTGAATGATCAGGGTTGTGAAGAAGCCAAGGACCCACAACAGGATCATGACAAGGCTTGAAATGATGGCAGAAATAATGGCGAGTTGTTTCATGGTGGTTCAAAGGTAGTTTCTGAATGCTTGTGGACTTGTACCTTGCAGGGCCAATTTGACTGCCCCATGAAAGACCTGAACCAAGCCCGTATCACCGTTTATTGTGCCTCATCAGCCATGTCATCCGAGAAGCATTTGCTTGGCGCAGATCAAGTGGCTGCTAGCCTTGTTGAAGCAGGAGCATCCCTGGTTTATGGTGGCGGGAAAACGGGATTGATGGGTCGCGTGGCTGATGCAGTGCTGGCTCTTGGTGGCAAGGTTCAAGGCGTCATGCCAGCCTTTCTTTTCGCCAATGAAGTCAATCATCCGGGCTTGACAGAGCTGATTCAGGTCGAGAATATGCGCGAACGCAAACATTTGTTGATGCATGATACAGAAGGCATCATTGCCTTGCCTGGTGGTTGCGGTACCTTGGAAGAATTGATGGAAGCCATCACCCTCAAGCGGCTGGGTCAATACCTCAAGCCCGTGGTCATTGTGAACCAAGATGGCTTCTATGATCCTCTAATTGAGATGCTTGACAGCATGGTTGAACAGCAATTCATGCGACCAGAGCACTTGGATCTCTTCACGGTGGTCATGCAGCCGGCAGATGCCATCGATGCGATTCGACGGACCCCGGATATCGACAAATCCATCCTTCAGAAGGCCACCTACAAGACCAAAACAAGCTGAAATTAAAAAAAGTCGGTGCAGATATTTTGAATTCTACCTGAATGGCATACTTTTGTGAGCCTTAGAACAATCCTCTAAATTTAACCTCATATAAAACGCATGAAAAAGGTTTTCGCTCTGCTCTTAATAGCAGGGATGTTGTTTTCTAACAATCTCATGGCACAGGAAGCTGAAGAAGCTCCCGCCACCACCGAAGAAGTTGCTGCCGTTGAGGCATCAGCCGATGACTCCATGGCTACTGAAGCTGACACCACTGCTGTTGCAAGTGTAGTTGCAGTTGAAGAAGAAGCTGCCCCTGAAGAGGAAGCATCGTTCACCCAAGTACTGAAAAAGCAATACATCGATGGAGGCCCTGCCTTCATGTCTTTTGTTTTGGTTTGTTTGATCCTCGGTCTGGCACTTGCCATTGAGCGCATCATTTACTTGACCCTTTCCACCACCAACAACGACAAGCTTCTTGCTGAAGTTGAGAGCGCTTTGAACAGCGGCGGTGTAGATGCAGCTAAAGACGTTTGTCGCAATGCACGTGGACCGGTTGCTAGCATTTTCTACCAAGGCCTGGACAAGGCCGGCGATGGTTTGAATGTGGTTGACAAGGCTGTTGTCTCTGTTGGCTCTGTTGAGAACGGCAAGCTTGAGCGCGGCGTTTCTTGGATCTCATTGTTTATCGCACTGGCCCCTATGTTAGGCTTCATGGGTACGGTGATCGGTATGATTGACGCATTCGACGCCATTGAAGATGCTGGAGATATTTCTCCGGGACTTGTTGCCGGTGGCATCAAGGTGGCTTTGTTGACAACCGTTTTTGGTTTGATCACTGCCATCATCCTCCAAGTTTTCTTTAACCTTATTGTTGCAATGATTGACAACATCGTCAACAAGATGGAAGATGCTAGCATCTCCTTCTTGGATATCATTGCTCAACACACCAACAAGTAAAAACAGCAGTATGAAAAACGCTCGGGCTATTTCCATGGGCGCTGCTGTGCTAGCAGGCTTAATCGGGTTAATCCCCACACTGGGCATTTTGCTTGGGAGTGAGGGTGAGATCTTTATTGGTTCTGCGGTTGTTGCAACGGAAATCTTGATTGTTTTGACCGCCTTGCTTGCACTAGCTAGTGCAGGCTTTGGTATGGCAATCAATCCAGGGAATCTTCGCAAAACAGCCATCAGCATTGCTGCCCTTCTCGCTGTCTGCCTCATCAGTTACTTGATGGCAAGCGGCGCTGATTTCGCATCGTACAACGATGTCACTGAAGCAACATCCAAATGGGTTTCATTTGGCTTGAATGCTTTTTATGTGACCTTCTTGCTGGGTCTGGGAGCCGTTGGCTACTCCGTGATCCACGGCATGCGTCAATAACTCACGATCATGGCAAGAAACAAACGCGCAACACCGGAGATCAATGCAGGATCCATGGCGGATATTGCCTTCTTGTTGCTGATTTTCTTTTTGGTTACAACGACCATGGATGTGGACAAAGGCTTGGCGGTCAGATTGCCACCATGGTCTGAAGAGCCACAGGATGAGTCCAATGACATCAAGGAGAAAAACATTTTTGTGGTTTTGGTCAACGCCAACAACGACTTGCTAGTTGAGGATGACTACCTATCTATTGATCAGTTGCGTTCAGCAGCAAAGGACTTCATTGACAACAATGGCGACGGCACCTGTGAGGTCTGCCGTGGTCTTCAGTTGCCATCAAGCTCTGACAACCCGAAGAAGGCGATTTTGTCTATGCAAAATGACAGAGGCACAAACTACAGCACCTATGTGACGGTTCGCAACGAACTCATTGCTGCGTATTCGGAGCTTCGCCAAGACTTGGCACTGCGCCGATTTGGTATCGACTACACGGACCTGTCCGATGAAAGCCGCAAGGAAATCAATGCGTTCTACCCACAGATTATTTCTGAGGCAGAACCAGTTAAAATTGGAGGCTGATGTCAAAGTTTAGCAGTAAGAAGTCCAAGGAAATACCTGCAGTGAATACGGCATCATTGCCTGACATTGTATTCATGCTCCTATTTTTCTTCATGGTGACAACAACCATGAGAGATCTTGAAATGTTGGTTGGCGTATTGAAGCCTAAAGCAACAGAAATTCAAAAAATTGAGCGAAAAGATTTGACGACCTACATATATGTGGGTACACCCAATAACACCGAATCCTATGGATCTGAGCCCCGTGTTCAGTTGGATGACCAATTGGGCTTAGTCAGTGATGTGCAAGCATTTGTCATCCTCAAGCGCGAGGAAATCAATGAGAAAGAGCGTCCCAAATTCATGGTCTCTATCAAAGCTGACGTGAATGTAAAGATGGGTTTGATCTCTGACATCAAACAAGAGTTGCGCAAGGCACAAGCATTGAAGGTCATGTATTCTAGCAGCCCTGCTTCGTCTGCTGAAGACCTTTACCGAAGCATGTAAGCTGTTTCATCAATGAAAATACCGCCCGCTGCTTGCAGCGGGTTTTTTTATGCCTTGTTGGCTGATTGAATCACCACATAGCTGGCTGCAATGGCTCCCAGGCTGCAGATGACAATGGCCAACACAGGCATGCTGTGATCCCCGCTGAGCCGTTCGGGCCCGCCTTGCACGACAAGGCCATAGACAATGGCATTGTGAAGCGCATGTGCGGCCATAGGGACCCAAAGCTTACCTGTGACTTGGTAGGCATAGCCAATGATGAGCCCACCAGCAAAGAGGTAGGGCACTTGCAGGGGAAGGCCATGGGCAAGACTGAAAACCAGGGCTGTAAGCACCAGGGCCAGCCGATGACTCATCATCTGACCAAGCAAGCGCTGGATGCCTCCGCGAAAGAAGTACTCTTCTGCCATGGCGGGCAATAGGATGACGGTGAGGGCGCCCATCAGGCGGTAAGCCCATCCAGGCATGAAGATCATTTGACCAAAGAGCTCTGCATGGGCTGCGGATTCTGCTATTTGTTTCTGTACCCAGGAGATGTTGCTTGCCTCAGCTAAGCCCAACAAGCCATTCATGGCATACTCAGCCAATGGCATCCACAAGCTGAACAGGCCGATGGCAGACAGGGTGACGGTAAGCGTTAGGGGGCCTTGTTGACCAGTTGATTTGACCTGTTTGAACAGCCAGTAGCCGGGAATAAGCATGGCTCCGATTGTAGTGAACCACTGCAAGATGATCAAATTCATCCCCTTTGGGCCATCAATCATCGTGGTTAGCCAGCTGCCAATGAGCAACATGACCACAGTGGAAACGATGATGAGCCCAATGAAGGTCAGGGAGATCTTGGTGAAGGATTGGCTCTGTGCTTTCATGGCGTAATTTTGTCAAAAGTCGCACAGGAATTTTAGATGGTCAAAATTGCCGATATACCGGTGGGAGATTTCCCTTTGTTGCTCGCTCCCATGGAGGATGTGAGTGATCCCCCCTTTCGCAAATTGTGCAAGACGCATGGTGCAGATGTGATGTACACGGAGTTTATTTCATCTTCTGGATTGATTCGCGATGCGGCCAAGTCTGTGGCCAAGTTGGACATCTTTGAATACGAACGCCCTATTGGCATTCAGATATTTGGCAATGACCTGGAAGAGATGCAAGAGGCCGCAGCCATTTGTGAAAAGGCAGGCCCTGACATCATTGACATCAATTTTGGTTGCCCCGTAAAGAAGGTGGCGGGCAAAGGGTCCGGGGCAGGTATCTTAAAGGATATCCCTAAGATGGTTCGTCTGACAGAAGCCATTGTTAAGGCAGTGGACCTGCCCGTGACGGTGAAAACCCGCCTGGGTTGGGATGCCAACACCAAGTACATTGTGGATGTGGCTGAACGACTGCAAGATGTTGGCATTCAAGCCCTCTCAATTCATGGGCGCACGCGTGCTCAGATGTACAAGGGCGAGGCAGATTGGGGCCTGATTGGCGAGGTAAAGAACAACCCGCACATGCATATCCCCATATTTGGCAATGGTGATGTGAACAGCCCAGAAAAAGTTGTGGCTATGAAGAATCGCTATGGCGTTGACGGCATCATGATTGGCCGTGCAGCCATTGGCTACCCATGGATATTCAATGAGATCAAGCATTTCATGGCAACGGGTGAGTATTTAGCTCCGCCATCTTTGCAAGCCAGGGTGGATGCAGCAAGGCAGCATTTGACAATGTCTATCGCTTGGAAGGGGGATGACCTAGGTCGCATTGAGATGCGACGCCACTACGGCAACTACTTCCGAAACTTCCCGCATTTCAAGCCATTCAGGATGGCATTGGTGACGTCCAATGATAGCCAGGAGGTCTTTGACACCTTGGATGCTATCGTGACAGATTATGCAGCGATTTTTGAGGCTGAGAAAGCAAAGGCATTGATGCCTTAGCGGAGCAATTCAGTTTGAGGCCGTATGCGCTGCGCTGCCATCCAGGCAAGCAGGGTTCCAACCATGACCACAAAGCCCCAGGTGAGCCAAGCGAATGTCCATGACCAGGCAACAGGGTAGGCATCCACGATGTAACCTTGGCCTAAGCTCAGCCAACCAAAAGTTGATTGCCCAGCGATGATGGCACGGCCCATGAGGAGTCCGAAGCCCCCCCCTAGGATGCTCATCCACAGCCCACCCCAGGTGTAGGCAGTCTTGACCTGTGTCAAGGGCATTCCCATGGCAACCAGGGTGGCCGTTTCACGCTTTCGCTCCAGGGCCATTAGGGAGGTGGCCGCGTACAGCCCCAAGGAAGCAAGCAGCACGATGAAGGCAAGGATGGTTATGGTCACCAACCGTTCAGATTTCAACACATTGAACAAGGTCCGCTCCCAGTCTTTGGGTTCTTTGCAGAGGTAGTCTCTAGCTGCCAGGCGAAAGGCTTCCATGTCAGCACCTGACTTCAGCCAAACTTTCACCTGGCTCAATTCATGACCAGTCCACTGTTGAAGGCTAGCTAAGGGAATGAGTACCACGTGCTCATCAACTTGTGGGTGGGCGAAAAATATGCCGTCGACCTGGAGGGCTTGACGGCTCATGTCTTGATTGCTCTCAGGCCACATGGCTTGCACAATGGACCCTAGACCATGGCTGTTGATCCCCATTTTCATGGCGACGCCTCTGCCTACCAAGGCGGATCGACTGCCCCAGTGGTCGGGATTGGCTGTCAGTAAGCTGTCGGTCCAGCGATCAGTGCCTGCATGGGGGGTAACAAAGGACCGTTGAACGGCCACCAGCGTGACCAGGGCTTCTTGCTCGCCATGCTTCAACAAGGCCTGCTGTTCCAGTACCGGTTCAAAATCCGCAATGTCGGGGTGCGCCAACAGTGCATCCAAAGCCTCGTCCCAGGCCAGGCCTGTCCCATCAAGTGGCAGGATGCTGACATGTGGATGGACGATGTTGTAATTCTGTCGGATCAGGTTTTCTAAACCATTGAAGGCAGAAAGGACCACCATCATAGCAGCGGTTCCAACCATGATGCCCGCAGCAGCTGAACGAGTTACTGTTCCGCTCAGGCGGCGGCTGATGACCATTCGCCATCCAAGTTTTGCAGGCAGTCCCTTCACCGAATGGGGTTTTCTCCACCGCCTTTGAGTAGGCGTTCGATATTTTCTTGGTAGTCCATGCTGTCGTCCAAGTAGTATTTCAAGTTGGGAACCACGCGGAGTTGGTGACGAACCCGTTGACCTAACTCATGGCGAAGCGCAGGTGCATTGGCCTCAACATGCACCATGACTTCATCGCTGTATTTGGTTGGAAAAACAGACAAGTAGACTTTGCAAAGCCCCAGGTCGGGTGTGACGCGCACTTTGCTGACGGTGATCAGGGTGCCTGTGAAAGTTGACTTTGCAACGAGCTGAAAGATCTCTGCCAAATCTTGTTGCAAAACGGATGCGATTTTTTTCTGCCTCGTTGTCTCCATGCGACAAAGGTAGATGTTGGCGTTATAAATGCATCACCCTGATGCATCCCATCCTGAACTCAGTACCTTCGTCCCCATGTCTCCCTTTGTTCGTGTATTGAGCCACGCCGGCTCTGCAAAATCCTCTGCCTTGGTTGCCGGCCTATTGTATGTTGGCTACACCATCATGTCCTTGGTTGGGATTGGGATGATCATTCCGGTGATGGATATCATATTGGACAGTTCCCAGCAGCTGAATGCCCGGCCTCAGGTCATTCAGGATGTGGACAGTCTGCATGCCTGGCTTGCTTATGGGGTGACTTTGGGCATCAAGGCTTATGGCCCAATGGGCATCTTGTGGCGCATCTGTTTGGCGGCCATGGGCATCTTCGTCATCAAGGCTGTGCTCCGCTATGGTGCCATGTGGCAGATGGCCACGCTCAGATCACAGATCGCTGCCAACCTGCGCTCTGCCATTCATCGCAAGGTGCTAAAGCTATCGCCAGGGACCATGAGCGATCAACGCAAGGGCGACATCCTGGCCCGCGCATCCACCGATGTAACTGAGATTGAGTGGGCCGTTTTGACAGGCTTGGAGCTCTTGGTTAGAGAGCCATTGATCATCCTGGGTTCGTTGGCTATTCTGCTTGCCATGAGTGTGAAGCTGACGCTGTTCATTCTGCTGGTTGCCCCCTTGAGTGCCTGGCTGCTGCATGTGGTTGGCAAGAAGCTCAAACGCAAATCATCCACGGCTCAATCTGCCCTGGGTCGAGTGCTGGCTTCCATGGAGTCAACCTTGAGTGGACTGAACCTGATTCAGGCTTACCAGACAGAGACAGCGACACAGCAGCAATTCAGCCAGATCAATCAATCTGCCATGCATGCTACGCAAGCCGTTCACCGCAAGCGGGATTTGGCAAGCCCCATCTCAGAGGTCATTGGGGTGGGAACCCTCTTGATGATTCTGCTCTATGGTGGTTCAGTGGTCTTGACGGGTCAAGGAATGACAGGCGCTGCCTTGGTGGGGTTTGTTTTGTTCTTCTACCAATTGATTCCTGCGTTCAAGGCTGTGACCATGGCGATTTACAATGTGCAAAAAGGCAGTGCCGCCGCAGACCGCTTGTTTGAGATTTTGGATTTGAAAGAAACCATTCAAGAGCCAGCCAATGCATTGGATTGGCAGTCACCAAAAAACGGGCCTGAAGTCATTGCCTGGGACAATGTAACCTTCACCTATCCGGGCGCTGATCGCCCGGCTATTGATCAACTATCTGCAGAGATACGCCGAGGCGAGATCGTGGCCTTGGTTGGCCCGTCTGGTGGTGGTAAATCCACCATGATGAAGCTGTTGGTCCGCAGCATGGACCCGGACAGTGGCCAGGTGACTATGGATGGTCATCCATGTCGCCCATCGGACAAGCCAAGCTTGCGCCTTGCCGCAATCCGGTCAACCTATTCCTTGGTCAGTCAAGATGCGGTCATGTTCAATGAAAGCGCCCTTGAAAACATCACCCTGGGGGATGACAACCCCGACAAGCAGCGGGCCATTGAATCAGCCACCAAGGCACAGGCTTTGGGTTTCATTGAAGCCATGCCAGATGGGTGGGACAGTTTGCTCGGTGAAGGCGGCAATAAGTTATCCGGCGGTCAGCGTCAGCGCATAGCCCTTGCACGTGCCATCTACCGAGATGCGCCAGTCTTCCTTTTGGACGAGGCCACCAGCGCCTTGGATGCAGAAAATGAAGCATTGGTGCAAGTGGCCATGGATCAGGCAACTGAAAATAAAACCAGCGTGGTGATAGCACATCGGCTTTCAACCATCCACAAGGCAGATCGCATTTTGTTGATTGACAAGGGCCAAATCACGGAATCAGGAAACCACGAGACCTTGATGCAACGCAATGGCCATTATGCCATGTTGGTTAAAACACAGACCTTTGCTTCATGAGTGACATGAAGGACTTAGGGCTGGGAAAGATTGAGCACATTGGCATCGCCGTGAAGGATCTCAAGGCAGCAGAGCAGGTTTACACGAAGCTTTTGGGCTGTAAGCCCTACAAGCGTGAGGCGGTAGCTTCTGAGCATGTCATCACCAGCTTTTTTCAAGCAGGTCCTAACAAGATTGAGCTGATTCAAGCAACAGAGCCCCATTCAGCCATTGCAAAGCACATAGACAAACGCGGCGAAGGGCTGCATCACATGGCCTTTGTTGTGAATGACATTGCAGCTGAAATGGCCCGGTTGCGTGAGGCTGGATTTCAGGTTCTCAGCGAAAAACCAAAGCTTGGTGCCGACAACATGTTGGTGGCCTTCATCCACCCCAAGTCCACCGGCGGTGTATTGGTTGAGTTGTGCCAGAAGCAGTCCTGATTAGCGCTTGGTAAGCATGTATTTTTTTGGCGTGATGCCAAACTGACGTTTGAAGGCTGCAATGAAATGGCTGGGGTTGGTGTAGCCAACCTCAAACGCGACATCGTTCACACGGAGCTTGCCGGCACCCAAAAGTTTGCGCCCTCGATTCATCTTGGTGTCCATCACGTAGCCATACACAGTACTGTTGTATACTTCTTTGAACCCTGCTTTGAGCCGGTATTCATTGAGCCCGACCAATTCAGCCAATTTGGCAATAGTGGGTGGATTTTGCCATTGATCCAAGATCAAGGATTTTGCCATGTGGATTTTTCTGATGGTCTCTTCGTCTTTCAAAAAGGGGCAGGCAACCAAGTCAGGGTCTGGGGTGTAGAAGTATTTGCCAAGCAACTCAATCAATTTACCATAGTTCATCACCCTATTGGCATTGTTGTCTAACACACAGTCAAAGAGAGACTCCAACAAGGTCAGCAAGGGTGGCTCAGTAGCCTTCTGGTCGTAGATAGGCCGTTGGTTGTCTGGGTTGCTCAAAAAAGCAAGGGCTTCCATTCGGCCATCATCCGGCAGGAACAATTGGTGCATGTGAATGATGGATAGCTGGATCCCAATCATGCGGTCACCAGGAGACATGTTGATGACAGCCTTGAGCGTCTTACTCGGATTATGGATGAAAAAGCTCTCGTTGGCAGGTAAAGGACGCATGTACATGGCCCCAAACTGAAATTCTGCAGGGCCATCCAAGCAGAAGAAGAGGTAGGACTCAGAGGCTTGCAATTCAACATCGCATGTTCGTTCTGTTTTGGTGGCCAGGTGTCTCATCATGGACACACCTTCATGGAGGTCATCAAATCGCATGGGGGTATTTTCTGAAAGGTTTATGCCATGAATGGCGCTGCAAATGTCAACATTCTCAATTGAATACAGAAAAAATGATTTACCTGCTTGCAATGATTCAAATTGTCAACTCCGTCGTTTCAGGGCATCCCTATGCGCCCCTTGCACTTACTTTTGCCTGACATGCAAACCCTACGCAATTATTATAGCTATTTCAAATCCCATGGCCTCAAAGGCATGATGGATCGTTATGGCAGAGTCTCAGTTGCCGTTCTCTTCGCCTTCTTTTTGATTAAAGGCCTTTTTTGGCTGTTCTTGATCTATGGAGGCGTTGAATGGTTGGGATAATGACATATTTTTGCTGCATATATCGGGGCCCGTAGCTCAGTGGTTAGAGCAGGGGACTCATAATCCCTTGGTCGCAGGTTCAAATCCTGCTGGGCCCACCCACTGTATGAGGAACCCGCGAGGCGAATCCATACACGCACTTACCCTGTCTTCGGATGGGGTTTTTGTGTATATGAAAGGGCTTAAGCGATGGTGAGTCTGATTAAACTTAATGCCAAGTTAAGGACTATTTCCTACAAATACCACCAAAGAGCCTCTGCCGTTAATGTCCATCCTGCGACTCACTTGCGACTCATTCTGCGACTCACTTTGATATTTAGCTGGTCATTTGTCCTCCCATAGGAGGAATTGAATGTCACTTTATGATGTGTACTTCATAGTATCCCATCTCTGGATGGTAGAATTTGTATCCGGTATAGCCTTCTGGGGTGATGAACTTTTCTTGTTTGGTTTCGCTTCGGTCCTTATGGATGGCTTTGAGCTTGGAGAAGGGGTCGTTGTTCATATTCATTGATTATCAGTCGTGAGAGGTTTCGTAGTTGGCTGTCTGTCATCTGTTGTATGTGGATGTCTTCTGCTTGGATGATGTGTACTTCTTTGAGCCGCGGTAGGATGAAGGGCAGGAGTCTGGATAGCCCTTGCACGTAGGCAGAGCCTACAGGTAGAGCTTCTAAGCTTTCTTTGAGCTTGTCTATGTCTATTGAGCCCAGTACGCCTTCACGCAGGCTTACAGAGATTGGGTCTTTGGGTCTCCCTTTGGGATTCCCGCTTTGTCCTTTTTTGTATGGCATTGCTACTTATTGATGTTATATATAAGTAACGGAGAAAGGGAATCTTCACGCAAAGGATTACAAAATGAAACAGAACTTTAAGACTGCGTTACTAATCTAATTTCACAAATGGCTATATTTGGTTGACCAATCAACGTTTAAGGCTCAAATGGCAATATTTCTTAGGACTACAGGCATTTCATTTCGTTTAGATGAGCTGATTAGAAATACGCAAGACAGACTAATCTTGATAAGCCCATATCTTCAATTTAATAAAAAAGTAAGGGACAATTTGGAGAGCCTGTGTATTCAAAAGAGAGATGTACGAATTATCTATCGTGAGAATAAGCTTCAAGTTCAAGAAAGTAATTGGTTGTATAGTCAAGTTGGTATTAGAACAAGTATATGTAGTTCTCTCCACGCCAAGTGCTACATTAATGAAAACGAGGCTATTGTCACTTCAATGAACTTGTATTCTTTTTCTCAGCAGAATAACGATGAGATGGGTATCTATGTCACTAAGCAAGATGACCCTAAGTTGTATGAGGACATTAGTACTGAAGTTCAAAGACTATTAACTCTTAGTAAAGAGATAAGGGTTTCGTTTGAAGAAGTAGACAAGAAAGCAGTTCAAAAATCTGAAAAAAAGATTTCGGAAATTATTAAAGCCAAGTCTAATTCAAAGTCAAAGCTCCTTACAACAAAGGAGTTATCTGCTAAAACTGGTTTAAGTAGTCGCAAGGTGAATAGCTGGTTCACAGATAACAAGTTGATGTATAAGAAAGATGATAATTGGATTACCACTAAAAAGGGTAAAGAATTAGGAGGCCTTGAGAAAACTGGTCAATATGGAAAATTCGTGATATGGCCAGAAGATTTAGCAAAACACCTTACTGAGTAAACTCAGAGGAGTTCATTACAACTCAAGCATATCCTCCTCCTTCAACTCGGCTACCTCAAGACACCTCAAGTAGATTAGAATATTTACTATATTTAAAAAAAAAATTAAAAAATGAAAAATTTGTTTTATATCCTATTGATATCTGCCAATTTAATCTCGTGTGTATCTACTGATGAAAAGAAAGAAAGTAACTCAAATTTTAGTTTTGAAAACTCAATTATTGAATTCTCTTCTACCGATGACTTAGGCAATGTTTTGTTTTATCCCGAAGGTGAAGTGGCTATAACAAGTACAATTATGGTTTGGAAGCCTGGATTTGAAACACCCTGGCATTTTCACCCATTTACAGGGCCAGCTTTCATTGTGCAGGGTGAACTAACAGTTGACTTTGACACCACTAGTGCTTTAAGTAATCTAGAGTCAGAAAAAACTCCAAATTTAACTAAGGTGTTTAAGGCTGGGGATTCTTTTTTAGCTATCCCAGATGTTTGGCATAAATCACACAACTATGGATCAAAAGACTTAATATTTACAGTTTCTTGGTTGGGAGAAAAAGGAAAGCCAATAAAAGTATTAAGTAACTAACTAAACCATAGGCATATCCTCCTCCTTCAACTCGGCTACCTCAAGACACCTGAGGTAAGTCAAGGACTAAACGCATATACTCGTTTACATACGACTCTGTGTGAAAGCCAATTCTACATTTGGGCTATGATTATAGAAGATAAATTTGAATTACTCAACGTAGCAGTAGACACACAATGCAACTGCGGAGAGACGGACTGTCAATAAAGACAAGCCTATTGAAGGCGGAATCAGCAGAGATTCACTTAAAGACAAAATCAGTGATGCAACAAGATTAAGCCTAAAGACAGATGATACCTGTTTCTATAACTTTACAAGGGTCAATGTGCTTCTTGTAATAATCATAGACGTCTAAGCTGAATAAGCAAGTTTCACAATAGACTTTAAGTTGTTTTTACAGGTTGTGATGAATTTTTTTACATTAAAAAAGAACGCTATGAAAAATCTCCACGCAATGGTTTTGGGTGCTACAGGTGCTACTGGTCAAGAAATTGTAAGACTTTTATTAAAAGATGATGCATACAGTAAAGTCTCAATTTTTGTTAGAAGTAAACCCAATATTCAGCACAATAAATTAATGGTGCACGAAGTTGATTTTTCAAAACTCAATAATTATAAGGATTTGATTAATGGAGATATTTTGTTTTCCGCACTTGGAACGACTAGAAAAGAAGCCGGAAGTTTAAAACAACAATATCTAGTAGACTATACTTATCAGTATGAATTTGCTCAGATGGCATCGGATAACGGAGTTACTCATTACTCATTAGTTTCATCGACTGGAGCAAATGAAAAATCTTTTTTTTTCTATCCCAAAGTAAAAGGGAGCTTAGAGGAGTCAGTTAAGAAACTTAAGTTCAAAAAAATACAAATTTTCCAACCCCCAATGTTAATTAGACAGGCGGAATTAATGAGAGAACCGGAAAAAAACGGTATCAAATTTTTGAAAGGATTAAATAAAATTGGACTCCTGAAATCTCAAAAACCTTTGTCAGTATCACTTTTAGCTAAAAAAATGATAATTGAGAGCAAATCAGAGAAAAGCGTACAATTAAAAACCTATCAGCTAAAAGATATTCTCTAACCTCAACGCAGGCACTATGCTACGTCAATCAATTTCTCATACTTGCCAATACACGCTTTCACACTTACCGTAGCGACGGGCATTCAGTTTGCTCCAGAATCTGAAGATTTTACTACGCATTTTGAGGTGGTTTATGAATTTGAAATTGGAGAGTTACATACTGGCCCAGTAGCAGAATATGCCTGGTCCCCCAATGTTGCACACGCGATGATTTGGCTGCATATTGGGTTTGGATTTTAACGTAAATTGGGGGCAAGAGAGCCGGTGACTCTGAATAAATCTGTGGCTAAAATTCCAAAAAAAAAATGACAATGATTGCTAGAACAATTTTAGCAGCATGTGCTTTAGCCCTGGCTTTGCCGCTTCAAGCGCAAATGACCTTGGAGCCATTGCCAATCAAGCCAGATTACCATAAAATTGCCTATTGGGCAGCCCACCCGGACATCATGGATGGTAGTGACACTCGCTATGCAGCTTCAGCTGCCATGGATGCACAATGGGCGGGGTCACACCCCTCGGACATTCCGACCTTTTTTGTTCACCCCACCCTGTATTTTGAAGGCCCTACGTGGAATGCCAATGTTTTAGATAGGGATTACCGCAAGGCTGTCAATACCTCAGCTTTGACTTTTCAGGCTTCGGTATTCAATGCACTAGGCCCTGTGTGGTCACCCCATTACCGACAGATGATGTACCAGGGCTACTTCCCAGAAGCTGGGGATGACATCGATGACATCAAGGCCGCATATGACAGTGCTTATGCAGATGTTGAGAGTGCCTTCCAGCAGTTCCTGTTGGCCAATCCAGAGGGACCATTCATCCTTGCAGGGCACAGTCAGGGCACAGGCCATGCATCCAGGTTGTTGCGCGATGTCATCACCAAAGACAAGGTATTGCAGCAGCGATTGCTGGTGGCCTTCTTGGTCGGACATACTGTGACGGCTGATGATGTGAATGGCTTTTCTATTTGCGAAAACCCCCTTGACGTGAATTGTTGGGTGGGATGGCGCAGTTATGGCAAAGGCTTTTACCCCAGCTGGACAGGTGAAGCCTTGGGGGTAGTAAATCCCATCACATGGACCACCAACCATGACCGAAGCAAACGATTTCGCCATCAAGGTGCGCTCTACACCAATGGACGTCGCATCCTCAGGCGGGGTGTCACCAGCAGGATTCATGATGGCACATTAAGAATAGAGAGGCTTCGCGGGCCCATTGGGTGGTTTTTCCGTTGGGAGGACTACCATCGGGCGGACTACAATCTGTTCTGGTTTAATATCCGGGAAAACCTACATCAACGCGCCAGCGTCGTTCAGGGGGGAGTCATTGAAGTAATGCCATGATTGTTCACGCCGTGTCTGGACCTCGTAACATAAGCACTGCGCTCATGTACAGCTTCAATCAGCGACCTGACTTCGGGGTGATTGATGAGCCCTTTTACGGGGCTTATTTGGCATCAAACCAGTTGGATCATCCTGGCAAAGAGCAGACATTGGCCACTCGGCCAACGAGTCATGAAGGCTGCATTGAGTCCATCCTGCAAGCTGAATCCATGCACCGACATCTCTACCTAAAAAACATGGCGCACCACATGGTCGATGTGGACTGGGGTTTTTTAGATAGGGCGGCTCATATTTTCTGGATTCGTCACCCTCGAAAGGTCATTGCCTCATTTGCCAAGGTGATTTCAACGGTTAGTCTGAGTGACCTTGGCCTGCAAGAACAGTTGCATCAATGGAATGCCTTGAACAACTATTCAGGACCAAAAATCTTGGTAGATAGCGATGCCATGTTGGCCAATCCCCGACGCAACTTGGGGGCCATTTGCTCAGCCATAGGCATTGACTTTGATGAAAAAATGTTGCAATGGCAGGCAGGGAATAAACCCTGTGATGGTCCATGGTGGCCCCACTGGTATAACAATGTGCACAAGAGCACAGGATTTGGGAAAGCCCGATCCCTTCCCGACCCCTTGTCTGATCAGCTGCATGACCTAGAGCAGTCGGCCATGCCTTATTACAACGAGCTGAACGCTCAAACCTTCAATTTCTAGCCATGCTACAATCTACCGACCCAAGAAATCAAAACATCCAAATTTGGGTGCATGACCAGTTATGCCCTCGGGCAGAAGCAAAAGTCTCAGTCTTTGATTCTTCCGTTCAGGGAGGTGACGCTGTGTGGGAGGGCATACGGGTATACAAGCAAGGTGTCTTTTGCCTTGAACAGCATTTGGACCGGTTGGAAGATTCTGCTAAGGCCATGGACTTTGCTGATGTGCCTTCACGTGACACCATCAAAACGGCCATCATGAAGACCCTGAAGGCCAATGGCATGAGTGAAGACTGCCATATTCGTCTCACCTTGACTCGCGGAGAAAAAAGCACCTCAGGCATGGACCCTCGACTCAACGTGCATGGTTGCACATTGATCGTGTTGGCAGAGTGGAAGCCGCCGGTCTATGACAATGAAAAGGGCATCAGCATCATGACCTCTAGCATCAGGAGAAACAGCCCGATGCACTTGGATTCAAAAATTCATCACGCCAACCTGATCAATAATATTTTAGCTAAAATCCAAGCGAACCATGCAGGGGTTGACAGCGCTTTAATGTTAGATAACCTAGGGTTCATTTCTGAAATGAATGGGACCAACATCTTCTTGGTGAAGGATTCTGTACTGTATACGCCCCATGCGGACGCCTGTTTGCACGGAATCACCCGACAGTTGGTCATCAATTTGGCACAGGACATGGACATGTCTGTTAAGGAAAAAAACCTGAGTCTTACTGAACTTTACGCTGCGGATGAGGCCTTTGGGACAGGTTCCATGGGCGAGCTGACACCGATAGTCTTAGTGGATGGTCGCCGATTGAGCAATCGGAGAGGCAGTGAGTTCACCCAAAGACTTCAGCGGGCTTTTTATGCGTTGTCAGACAGGTATTGCACAGCCATAGATTGAATCAAGGCCTGTGATGCGGTTCACCTGAATCATGCATTTTGCCTTAAGTTTGCAATCCTTCAAAAGGGTCATTAGCTCAGTTGGTTTAGAGCGCTGCCTTGACAGGGCAGAGGTCACTGGTTCGAATCCAGTATGACTCACGAAAAAACCCCCGCCAATGGCGGGGGTTTTTTGTTTATTGCTAGTCGGTCGTCTTATTGCTTAACGAACTTCACCGTCGCTCGCTTGGATTCAATGAAATAGATGCCAGGTTGCAGGTGGCTTACATTGGTCTTTGCATCCTTCAGTTGCATGAGCGTTTTGCCATTGACATGGTGAATGCTTGCTTCGCCACCAAAGCCATCAATGTTGAGGATGTCACCAACGGGGTTAGGGAAAACCGTAAAACCAGGAATGTCCAAGGGGTCAATTGACATGGAGGAAGAATCCACCACAGTGATTTTGCCCCAGTTGTTTGAATTTGCAGCGTTGTTGTTGCAATGAAAGTAAAAAACCCCAACGGTATCAATTTGAAAGGTGATGGATTGAACGGTAGAACTTACCGTTCTCGTCGTCCAAGCTACCGGTGTTGAAAATTCACCAGTCTGCCAGCCTTCTGTCATTGGGTGAGCTTGGCCACTGCCGTACTTGAAGTCAATATCTTGTCCTTTGTAAACAGTCATCACCTTATTTGGCGTGATGCCTGAGTGGGAGATGGTCATGGTAGGGTTTTGGCTCAAGGCAGTCAAGCCGGCAACAGCAACAAGTGAAAGCGTAGCGATAATTTTCATTGGGATGGTGTTTATGGGGTAAAAATAAAGGAAAAATACGCTAGAGCTGTCTATTGAGAGGGTAGGTGAGGGGATGATTTTCTACCTTAAATTCATGGTCATGAAACAATTCCTTTTCCCGCGAGCCAAATCCATCCACCGCAGACCTTTCATTGAACTGATCTACACGGTATTTCGTGTCTATGTTGGCTATGGCATGTTTCAATCAGGTTGGCGAAAGGTTCAAGACTTTCCTGTCTCGCAAAAATTCATCGATCATCTCAGTGAAAAAGGTTGGCCAATGCCTGAGGCGCTTGCCATCATGGCTGGATGGGGTGAGTTTATTGGTGGCGGATTGCTTGCCTTAGGTTTGTTCAATCGCGTGGGCGGACTGCTCATCATGGCGGTGATGGGCGTAGCGGCCTTTGTTCACAATGGCGTGTTGCCTATAGTCGAGGCGGACCATGCACAATTGTATTTTTGGGCGGCAACCTTGTTTACCGCTTTGGGGCCAGGGCGACTGTCCTTGGATCGCCTGATTAGATCTTAAAAAATCAATTCTTGCCCACGGAAGATGGCCTGCCGGGTGCTTTCAACTTGCTTGTGAAGCAGGCGTTGGTAGGCATCAACCTTGTCTGAATTGCCCTCGTTTGCATGCACGGCAATGTGCTTCAAGCTTTCAGCCCACTGAGCGCTCTGGCCATAAAAGGAGCTGCTGGATGTCTCCATGAAATTGAAAGTATTGAAGCTTAAAAAGCAAGCAGTGCTGTTGCTCTGCTCCACAAGCACCACGTTGTTACCAACAGCAATGTCGACAATGTGCAGATTAAAACGTGCAGCAAGATCGATGCCCTTGGCTAGTGTTTTTCTGCCAGTTGTTGCTTGTTGAACCACGCAATCAATCAAGTCATCCAAGTCAGTTAAGATGGCCTCAACATCATCCAAGTTTTTCAAAAGCTTGCTCTCCCACATGTGATAAATCTGCTTGAGGGTTCCCAAGTAGCAGGTTGGAGACCAAATCTCGACTGAAGGAATGCTGGCATAGGCATTCCAGACCTGTCGGTTCATGGCCTCCTTGTCTGGATCTATTCGGTAATCGATGTAGTCTAAATCCTTAAATGCCTCTAGATTGAGTATAGCCTTGGCCCAATAAAAGGCTTTCATGCGTCCCAAATTTTGGTACTTGAATGCGTAGAAAATTGGCGCATCGTTGCAGACATAGGTCATGTGTGCTTCCAAGTCGGATTGACTGAAACTCACCATGCGCTCAATAATGCGCTTGTTGTAAGCCTTGTAGTCTGCCAAGGTTTTGATTGCCTTGCCGGCATCAAAGTCCACGCGTCGCTCATCGGCCACATCCCTTGAGTCCATGCTGACCCCAAACTGAATAGCCAGCTGATTGGCTTCTTCAAAGGTGAGGGTTGATTGCCCTCGCAACCGCCGGTAGGCAGCATCCATGCTGATCTTGAGCGTTTCCTGCATCAAGGTCACGATAGACTGGCTCTTAGGTAATCGATCCTTGACTTTGTTGAGAAAACTAATTTGTATGTCTTTGGTAGATAGAGTCATTAATGGATCCTAGGGTTTCTTTTGGTTTTGTTCTCTGTCACAGAGTATGGTTCAATCCATCATGCCTGCAGCAACGGTATTGCCACTGTTGATGTCAACCAAGATAAAACTTCCTGTGACATGATTGCTGAGGTAGCTGTCGCAGGCGATCGGCTTACTCGCCGTCCATTGAATGCGTGCAATTTGATTTGTCTCAAGTGGCCCCTCAGGACTTTCAAAAGCCAAATGCTCAACGTCAAGCAAGGCGTCTACGGTAATCATGGCCTGGCCTTCAGTGCTTCCCTGTCGGATGGCATATTTACTGCCAGGCCGTTGTGCTTGGTTGTCCAACCAGCAGATGGTGGCCTGCCCTCGCTTGCGTGCATCGGGGGTTTGTCCACTGGCGATGACATCACCGCGACTGACATCGATGTCGCGATCCAAATTGATGCAGATGGATTGGCCCATGGAGGCCGACTCAAGGGATGTGTCGCCAATCTGGATACCTGTAACGATGGCTGGGTTGTCATGAGGGGCCACGATAATCTGATCTCCCACCGTGACGGTGCCGCTGGCAACCCGGCCGGCATAACCGCGGAAGTCATGGTGCGCATCGGAGTGGGGGCGGATGACTGTTTGCACAGGCATGCGGAAGTCACCGTCGGTGAGGGTCACTTGAATCTGCTCAAGGTGTGCCAGCAAAGGGTTGCCTTGGTACCAAGGCATGTTGCTGCCCGCATCCACCACATTGTCGCCCATCAAGGCAGAAAGGGGGATAAAATTAACTTGTTGAAGCTTGCACGCCTTGGTGACAGCGTCAAAGTCCTTGACAATGGCCTGGAAAACACTTTCATCGTAGTCAACCAAATCCATTTTATTGACGCAAACGGTTACGGACTCAATGCCTAAGAGCCCGGCAATGAAGCTGTGGCGACGGGTTTGCTCCACTACGCCATGGCGGGCATCAATCAGGATCAATGCGGCGTTGGCCGTGGAGGCGCCGGTGACCATGTTTCGCGTGTACTGCACATGGCCAGGTGTGTCAGCTATGATGAATTTCCTTATGGGTGTGGCAAAGTACCGGTAGGCCACATCAATGGTGATGCCTTGCTCGCGTTCGTCCTTGAGCCCGTCAGTGAGCAAGCTGAAGTCAATGCGGTCCAAGCCTTTTCGCTTGGAGGTTTTCTCGATGGATTCCACTTGATCGATGTAAACGCTTTTGCTGTCGTAGAGCAAACGCCCAATCAAGGTTGACTTGCCGTCATCAACGGAACCGGCTGTGGTGAATCGTAAAATGTTCATGGTGTTGTTCAATGGTGTTGTTGGCTGATCAGAAGTAACCTTCCTTTTTGCGTTCCTCCATGGAGTTTTCGCTGCGCTTGTCATCTTCGCGGTTGCCGCGTTCAGTTTGTCTGGAGGTCTCAATCTCGCGAATCACATCGTCCAGTTCAACGGCTTCTGATGCCTGACCGCCCGTGATGGTGATGTCGCCCAAGGTGCGGAACCGGACTGACTTCATGACGGGGGTCTCGCTGTCTTTGATGGTGATGAAATCGGACACAGGCAGCCAGCTGCCACTGCGCCATATCACCTGGCGTTCACGAGCAAAATAGAGTTCAGGCAATGCGATGCCTTCACGGCGGATGTAATGCCAAACGTCCATCTCTGTCCAATTGGAAATTGGAAATACCCGGAAATGCTCACCGTGGCGTTTGCGACCATTGAAGAGGTTCCAGAGCTCAGGCCGTTGGTTTTTTGGATCCCATTGACCAAAGTCATCCCGATGGGAGAAGAAGCGTTCTTTGGCGCGGGCCTTTTCCTCATCGCGTCTGGCTCCACCCATCAGGCAGTCAAAGCCGTTAGCCTCAATGGTATTAAGCAGGGTGGTGGTCTGCAAGCGGTTTCTGTTGGCATTGATGCCTGTTTCTTCCGCCACCAATCCGTCGTTGATAGCGTCTTGCACCAAGCCAACAATCAGCTGGGCATGCATGTTTTTCACAAAGGCATCGCGAAAAGCCATGGCTTCAGGGAAGTTGTGTCCGGTGTCAATGTGTACCAATGGAAAGGGGAGGCTGGCAGGGGCAAAGGCTTTCTTCGCAAGGTGGCTGAGTACGATGGAGTCTTTGCCGCCAGAGAATAGAATGCAGGGGTTGTCAAACTGAGCAAATACTTCTCGGATGACATACATGGCTTCTGCCTCGAGTTCGTCGAGATGGTCAAGCATGGTTGAATGGAATATGGGTGAGAATTTGTTGGGTGCAAGTCGCTAGATCTTGCAAGTCGGTGTGCACATGAATGGCTGCCTGTTTGGGGGCTTCAAAGGGAGAAGAAATGCCTGTGAAGTCAGGGATTTCACCCGAGCGAGCCTTGGCATAAAGGCCTTTTACATCACGGGACTCACAGACGTCAAGGGGGCAGTCCACAAAGATCTCCGTGAAGCGCTCATTGCCAATAATATTTGCAGCAGCTTGGCGATCAGCCTCAAATGGGCTGACAAAGGCGGTGAGGACAATGAGCCCTGCATCTGCCATCAAGTTGGCCACTTCTGCCACGCGGCGGATGTTTTCTGTGCGGTCTTTGTTGGAAAACCCTAAATCGCCATTGAGGCCATGTCGGAGGTTGTCCCCATCAAGCAAGAAGGTGTGCTTGCCCAATTGGTGCAAGGCCACTTCTGTGGCATTGGCAAGGCTGCTTTTGCCACTACCGCTCAGCCCCGTGAACCACAGCACTTGACCATGCTGATTCATGGCTTGTTCGCGATCAGCAACACCGATCTGGTAGGCCTGTTTGACCACATGGTTTGAATGGCTCATGGAAGTAGGAATTGGAGGTAAATCAGGACAATGGCACCGTACAAAAAGGTCAGTCCAATGCCCATTCGAAGGTAGTCAAGGCTCTTGTATCCCCCGGGACCATAAACCAGCAAATTAGTTTGGTAGCCAAAGGGAGTCAGGAAGGCATTGGACGCACCAAAAGCCAACCCAAGGAAGGCCACTTGCGAAGGTAAAACGCCGCCATTGACCATGGCTGCTACCATGGGGAAAAGGATAGCAAGGGCTGCAATGTTAGACAGGGCATTGGTTGCAATGGTGGTAGCAACAAAGAGCATCACAAGCCAAGTGATAGCGCTGAGGTCACCAGTGCTTGCCTGCAGCCAAGCCAAGGCTTGATCCGGTGCACCCGATCGCATCAATGCAAGACTGAACCCCAAGGCGCTGACTAGAACAGTCATCAGTTCCCAGTCTACGTGTCTTTTCACATCACCCCAACGAATCAGTCCTAGTGCACCACCCGCTGCGCCTGCAGTAACCAAGGCCGTCAAGAAGTCTACCTGACCTGTCAGCCAGCCCGCAAGGATGAGTGCTGCGGCGAGCAAGCTCAAGCCTTTGGATGTTTTGGAAAGCACGGGCAAAGGCGGTCTGGCATCCAGGGAGTACAAATGCTTGTTGCCTTCAGTCAAGCTGTCAAAGCCTGACCCGCCAACCAAGAGCAAGAGGTCACCAGCCTGCAAGATCAAGTCGCCAATCTTGCCTTCCATGCGTCGCCCTTGTCGATGGACAGCCACAATGGCAGCGTCAAATCGCTGACGGAATTGACTGTCGCGCACCTTGCTGCCTGTCAGGTTGCTTCCTGGCGGGATCATGGCCTCAATGATGGCGGACTGATCAGCAAAGTCTGTGAGTTCATTTTGCGGCAAGGCCAATCCGCTGTGGGACTGGGTCAAGGCGCGTACCTGGTCTAAGTCGCCGGCAAAGAACAAGCGATCATTGGCCTCCAGAATTTGGCTTGGAGCCACCGGAGAAATGCAGTGACCCTGTCGGAAAATCTCAACCAAGTAAAGCCCGTGCAGCTGCCTGAGCCCCGCTGTCTCCACGCTGAGGTTGGCATAACCTCCGCCTGCCACAACCCGTGTCTCGACGGTGTATTCCCTTCGAAGCTCAACCTTGGGCGCCCCTCTGTCAGGCAAAATACGAAAGGCGAACAGCGACAAAAAACCAATGCCACCCACCGTGACCAGTATGCCAATGGGGAGGTAGTCGATGCTGTGAAGGATAGGGAAGCCATTGTCTTCCAATAGGCCATTGAGCACCAAATTGGTGCTGGTGCCAATCACGGTAATCACGCCACCCAAGGTTGCCGCAAAGGCCAGGGGCATCAAAAAAGGCGCTGCAGAACGGCCCTTGCTCAGGGCCCAGGTTCGAACCGGCGCCATGAGCATGGCAACCACTGCGGTGTTATTCATCACCGATGAAGCTGCCGCGGTCAAGGTCATCAGTTTCAGCAAAAACCGCCGAGGGCTAGCTTGGCTGCGAACCATCCACTGAGCCAGCGGCAGGTAGGCTTGTGCAGCACCAGCTAAAACCATCAATGTGATTAAAATTAACAAGGATGGCGTGGTCAATGCGCCCATCCACTCAGCGACAGATAAATGACCGCTCAGCACCAGAAGCAAAGCCCCCAATCCAAATGCCATGGCAGGCTTGACCTTTGGAAGGAACAGGGCAATTATCACCAGTGCGTAGGTTATCAGAATCGTTGTCATTGTCAGTCAATCAGTCGCCAAAGGTAACTATATCCTACTAAATTGGTAGGAGTTTATTTTCCTGCCAGTCTTTGCCCTACTTTCATGCCATGAAACGCTTCCTCACCAAGGCCAATGGTCTGTTCCTTTCAGCGATAGTCATTGTCCTTTACCTTGTCTTTGATGCAAGCATCGATTTAGGTGGTGACAATGCGGGTTATTACATCCTAGGCAAGGCCTTGCATGAGGGCTTTGGCTACACGAACATCCACTTGCCGGGCATGCCGCCAGCGCAGCATTTCCCGCCGGGATACCCGTTAATCTTGAGCTTGTTGATGACCGTTTCCATGAAGCTGACCTGGCTGAAGGTGGCCAATGGGCTGATGTTTACCGCCGCCTTGTTCTTGATGCGACCCCTGTTCCAACGCATGACAGGATCAGCTGCCATTGCATGGGTTGCCGTTGGCTTGGCCTTGCTCAACAGCCATTTGCTGACTTCATCAACCATTTTAATGAGTGAGATACCCTTTTTGCTCATATCGTTGTTAGCGCTCACTTTTTTAACCCGTTTCACAACGGGTAAACAAGCACCCTGGCAGTCACCAGCATTCTGGTTGGTTGTGGTGCTTTCCGTGGCGGCCTTTCATGTGCGGACCGCAGGGATTGCACTGGTAGCAGGCATTGGCTGGTACCTTCTCTTGGAAAAACGATGGATGGCAACCGGGCTTTATGCCCTATCATTTGTTGGCTTGTCCCTGCCTTGGTTCCTTCGCGGACAGTCTTTAGGAGGCAACAGTTATTTGCAGCAATTGGTGCGGGTTAATCCCTACCGGCCGGATGAGGGCTTGTTGGACATGGGCGGATGGCTAACCCGGGTGGCTGACAATGCATGGCGATACCTTCACCAAGAGATCCCTAACGGGCTCTTCCCTCAACTGGAAGTGGCCTACACCACAGAGCCGCCGGAAGGGCACACTTTGATTGGCGTCCTGTTGCTGGCTTTGATCATTTGGGGGGTGGTGAAAATGCCCCAATGGCGCAGCCTACTTATAGGCTACCTGGGTGCCTCCTTTGCCATCTTTTTGCTCTGGCCCGATGTCTGGTTTGGGGTGCGGTTCATGCAGCCCTTGATTCCCTTCGTTGGTCTGGTTGCCCTTGTGGGATTGTGGGATGTGGTTGGCCGCTTCAAGCTAAGCATATCCCCGTGGTGGTTGGCTGTGGTCTTGCTGCTTCAAATGCCCAATGTCAAAGACCTTCAGGTAGCTTCTGATACGCGGCTATCCCCTGCATTCAGCAACTATTTTGCCTTAGCTAAACACGCAGGGGAGTCCCTTCCTGCGGATGCCATTGTGTTGACAAGCAAGCCAGGCCTGTTCTACATCCATGGCATGCGAAGCTGCCTGCGCATCCCTTCCAAGTCAGACCCCGAGGCTTTTTTGCAGAAAATCGATGAGATGGGCATCACCCACATCTTGGTGGACCAGATGGGCTATTCCTCGGTGGGTCGTTATTTGGTGCCAGCCATCCAGCAATACCCCAATCGCTTCAAAGTGCTCATTCAGTTGCCAAACCCAGAAACTTATTTGATCGAATACCTGCCAGCAGAGTAGGTCATTGACCAGTTCAATGCAGTTGAACCCAGCGCAGGTGCTCACGTGTGCCCGAACCTGTCAACTGAATGACATAGCTGCCAGCAGGCAAGACGGGCAACGCCATGCGCGGCCCCTTCCAGTCCATTTGATGCAGCAATTGTCCATTGAGGTTGAGGATGCGAACTTGCTCCATGCCGTGATTGGGATGGTTGACAGCAAGCACAGCCATTCCATGAGAAGGATTGGGCATCAGAACCCATTGGGCTTGACTCACTTCATCCTGCGTCACCCCGTAGGTCAATCGCACATCGTCCATGTAGAGGTTGTTGCCCCCGCCTGAAACCATCTCAAATTTGATCATCAGGTGTGGGTTGTTCTTGTAGGCACTCAGCATGACGGTGGTCTCCTTCCAGTCAGAGGCTTGTGGCACATAGGGCGAACTTGGAACCAGGGCACTCGTCCCCAGTTGGAAGGCAGGGGTGATGCGAACCAGGGACCAGCTGGCCCCGCAGTCGGTGCTGACGTATACCTTGAGTTGGTCATCATCCATTACGGTTTTGCGTGCAAAGGCATGCGCAAACTTCAAGGTGAGGCTGTTGGCAGATGACAGGGCTATCGGGCCTGCAATCAAGGCATCGCCATCACTAGCATTACTCACGTTGAAATTGGGGTGGTAATAGGAGGCATTGCCTGTTTGCTTCACATTGGTGCTTCTTGCCCAGTTTTTGTTGTCGCCGTTACCTTCCACGGTCCAGATGCTGTTAGGCAAAGGGTCTTCCATGCCAGCATAGAAATAGGGGCTGTGGGTCGTGCCTCCTGCTGGACGGATGGTGAGTAGGTTGGTTTTTGTTTCACTGTCGCTGCCCTGACCATTGAGGATGCTTAGCTTGACTTGGTAAAGGCCATCTTGAGACAATGTGAATTGCGGATTGGCACTCATGAAGGTCTGCAGGGCACCTGTCTGCGTGTTTTTCACTTCCCAGAGGTAGCTCACGGCAGACTGAAAGGCTGACTGGTCAAACAAATCGATGAGATCGCCCACGCAGGCCAGTGTGCGCGACACATCAAAGGCGGCTGATGGGCTGCAGCTGATGCTGCTGCCTGACAAGCCCGTGGAGAATAGGTTGCTTGCTGAACTCAGCTGCCCCCGAAGGGTTGAGCTGGCCAAGACAGCCTTAGCGCGAGACTTTTGATTCAAGGTGAAGGTGTTCATGCAGTTGTCGCTGGAGTAATCCATGTAATTCTCTAGCATGTCAGGCAAGTCGGGGTTGTCATTCTGACAGGTATTTTGCGGCAAGGTCGTGTTGCAGCCACTGCTAGAAGTAGAAACGGGGGGCGTGTCATAACAGTTGTCGCCACCAGTGCAGCCAGATTGGAAGGTATGGTAGAGGTTAAGGTAATGCCCGACTTCATGGGTCAGGGTTCGATGACGGGTGCCAGCTGAACTGCCCATGTCACCAAAGTTGTCGTGGCGGATAACGATGCCGTCCTGCGTCAAGGGGATGTTGAAATAAGGAAAAGCTGAGTAGCCTAGGATGATGGTGCCAGCTGCTTGGTTGCGTTCGATGTTTGTCACCACCCAGATATTCAGGTATTTTTTGTTGTCCCACCCAATCAGGTTTTTCACATTGTTGTTCGCTGCCGTCGACAAAGAGGTCTGCGTGCGGGTGATGCCATTGCTGCAATTGCCACTAGGATCAATCTGTGCGAGCTCAAATTCAATCTCCATGTCTGCGGCTACCGAATGGAAGATGCTTCTGAGGTTGGCTGTGTCAGGGTTAAGTCGCCTGAAGTCTTCATTGAGGATAGCCATGGCGCTATGAACCTGTGCATCAGAGATGTTGGCAGCTTGGTTGTGGTACATGATATGGATAACCACAGGGATTTTCTGCAGAACGGACTCTGCAGAGAGGTCTTGAAGCTTGATGAGACGATCAATTTCTGCGTCACTTTCTGCCTGCCAATGGATGCGTTGGGAATTATTTGTGATTTGATCAGCTAAATATTCATCGCTTGCACAGGGCTGAATCACTTGTGAAAAGACACTTGAAAAGGGCAAGAAAGTCAGTACAGTAAGGAGAATTCGGAAGGATTGCATCATGAGATCAAAGCGGTATATCTGGCTTGTTAATCGGGTCACCGCAAGTTAGCTATCAATAAAGCCTGCACAACCCTTTGGTAAGTACCCAGTCTGGCGTATCTTCGCAGCCCCAAAAAAGACTAGTCAAAGTGGATATTTTAAGCTATAAAACGATTTCAGCCAATTCGGCTACAGTTGACAAACAGTGGATCATCATCGATGCCAAGGATCAAACCTTGGGTCGTCTGGCCTCTGAAGTTGCATTCCGCATCCGCGGTAAGCACAAAACCAACTTCACTCCTCACGTGGATTGCGGTGACAATGTTATTGTCATTAACGCAGACGCGGTCACCATGCATGGTGACAAAATGAACACCAAAACTTACCTACGTTACACGGGTTACCCAGGTGGTCAGAGAAGCCGTACTGCTGCACAGGAATCTGTGAAGCGCCCCACGCGCATTGTGGAGCACGCAGTGAAAGGCATGTTGCCTAAAACCAAATTGGGCGCTGCCCTTTTCAGAAACCTGCATGTCTATGTTGGTGCAGAGCATAACCACGAGGCACAGAAGCCTACACTTGTAACAATCTAAGGAAGCTATCATGTCTACTACTCACACCATCGGCCGCCGGAAGTCTTCAGTTGCACGTGTTTACGTCAAGGAAGGTAAAGGTGTTGTCACCGTCAACAAACGCGCTTTGGACAACTACTTCGGTACCACTGTGCTACAATATAAAGTGAACCAACCCTTTGCATTGACAGAGACTTTGGGTCAATACGATGTTACCGTCAACGTTAAAGGCGGCGGTACAACTGGGCAAGCTGAGGCTATCCGTTTGGGTATCTCTCGCGCCCTCTGCGAAATCAACCCTGAATTCCGTGCTGCATTGAAGCCGGAAGGATTGATGACACGTGACCCACGGATGGTTGAACGCAAGAAGTTCGGCCAGAAGAAAGCACGAAAAAAATTCCAATTCTCCAAGCGTTAATCTTTGGCGCATTTGGTTTAGCATCCAAACAAGCACGACCGCATCCGCGCTACCTGCTTGTTGTTTTTAGCGAACGTAAACCCCAACAACCATGGCTCAAGCCCCCAACACACAAGAACTTCTCGAAGCAGGTGTCCATTTTGGTCACATCACACGAAAGTGGAACCCCAACATGGCCCCATACATTTTTATGGAGCGCAACGGTGTCCACATCATCGATCTGCAAAAGACCCAGCATAAACTAGCGTCTGCAGGTGAAGAGATGGCAAAGATTGCTGCCTCTGGCCGAAAAATCCTCTTTGTTGCCACCAAGAAGCAAGCAAAAGATATCGTCACTGAGACAGCAGAGAACCTCAACATGCCTTACATCACTGAGCGCTGGCCCGGTGGTCTGTTGACCAACTTTGTAACCATCCGCAAGGCCATCAAGAAGATGAGCAACATCGACAAGATGAAGGTTGATGGTCGCTTTGACACCTTGTCCAAGCGTGAACGCTTGCAGGTTGACCGTTCACGTCAGAAACTCGAGCGCACCTTGGGTTCCATTGTCGACATGTCTCGCCTGCCTGCAGCCGTATTCGTTGTAGATATTCTTCGCGAGCACATTGCCGTTGCTGAAGCGCACAAATTGGGTCTCCCCGTTTTTGCCATGGTTGACACCAACAGCAACCCTCACTTGATTGATCACGTGATTCCTTCGAACGATGACAAGTCATCTTCTGTGAAGGTTGTCATGGATTGCATTGCTAGTTATATTTCTGAAGGTTTGTCTGAGCGTAAGAGCTCAAAGGACAAGGCAGGTCAAGAGAAGCTGGACAAGGCTACCATGAAGGTTGAGGTTGATTCAGCTGAATAACATACCTGGAGCCTAGGCCCCATTTACCCTAACCCCAAAAATTTCAAAGAAATGGCAATTACTGCTTCTGATGTGAATAAGCTGCGCAAATTGACAGGCGCTGGCATGATGGACTGCAAAAATGCATTGGTTGAGGCCAATGGTGAATTTGAGTCCGCTATAGATAATTTGCGCAAGCGTGGCCAGAAAGTGGCTGCCAAGCGTGCTGATCGCGATGCAACTGAAGGCTGTGTGATTGCAAAAGCTTGTGATGATGGCAGTTGTGGCGTCATTGTAAGTCTCAACTGTGAGACGGACTTTGTGGCAAAGAATGAAGGTTTTGTGACCTTGACCAATCAGATTACTGATGTGGCGTTGAAGGCATCCCCAGCAAACCGCGAGGCATTGATGGCCTTGCCTTTTGACGACAGCATGACAGTTGCTGAGAAGCTCACTGAGCAGACAGGTGTGATTGGCGAGAAGCTTGAGATCGCGAGCTACGAGCATTTGAGCGGTGAATTTGTTGCCTCTTACATCCATGCTGGCAACAAACTGGCCACCTTGGTTTCCTTGTCTTCTAAGGCAGATGAGGCAGGTAGAGATGTCGCCATGCAAGCAGCTGCAATGAATCCCGTCGCTTTGAACCGCGACGAGGTGTCAACTGAAGTGATTGATCGCGAATTAGAAGTTGCCCGTGAGCAAATCCGCTTGGAAGGCAAGCCTGAAGAGATGATTGATCGCATCGCGCAAGGTAAATTGAACAAATTTTTCAAGGATAACACCTTGATTGATCAGTCTTTCATCAAGGACAGCAAGCAAACTGTTTCTTCCTATTTGAACAGCGTTGAGAAGGGTCTAGCAGTCACCGGTTTCCGCCGTGTGGGTCTTGGCGTATAAAATCTTTGCCTTTATCAAAATAGATGCCGCCCCATGGGGCGGCATTTTTTATATTTGAAAGAATCTAAACGGCTTATGAAATACAAACGCATCTTACTGAAATTAAGTGGAGAAGCCCTGATGGGCGACAAGGAATTTGGCTTGGATAACAAACAACTCAAAGCCTTTGCTGAAGAAATCAAAATGGTGGTTGCCACCGGGGTACAGGTTAGCATCGTCATTGGCGGCGGCAACATCTTCCGCGGCCTCAAAGGTGCTAGCGAAGGCATGGACCGGGTTCAGGCAGATTACATGGGGATGCTTGCCACGGTCATCAATGGCCTGGCCTTGCAGTCTGCATTGGAAAGCATCAACGTGCATACCCGCCTTCAGTCAGCCATTGAAATGGATCAAATAGCAGAGCCATTCATTCGCCGACGGGCCATACGCCATCTGCAAAAAGGCCGAGTGGTGATTTTCTCTGCAGGCACAGGCAATCCTTATTTTACCACCGACACAGGCGCCACTTTGCGTGCCGTAGAAATGGAAGCGGATGTCATCCTCAAGGGAACGCGGGTTGATGGCATTTACTCAGCAGACCCTGAAAAGGACAGCGCCGCAACCAAATTTGACAACATCAGTTTTGATGAAGTTTTCAAGCGAGGACTCACGGTGATGGACATGACGGCCGTCACCCTCAGCAGCGAAAACAAATTGCCCATCGTGGTCTTCAACATGAATATCCCCGGTAATTTGCTGAGATTGGTCAATGGAGAAAACATTGGCACACGTGTCACCAACTAAAGCCGACAAACATGGAAGATGAATTGGAATTTTTGATTGACAGCCTGATGGAGGACCTGGATAAGGTGAGTGGTCACTTGGACAAATCGTTGCTAAAAATCCGTGCGGGTCGCGCCAACCCAAGCATGCTTGAAGGCGTGATGGTTCAATACTACGGCACCATGACGCAGTTGAGTCAGATGACGAACATCAATACGCCGGACGCTCGAACACTCTTCATTCAACCCTTTGATAAATCCAGTATTCAGGACATTGAAAAGGCCATATTGAAATCTAACCTAGGGTTCAACCCCATGAACAATGGCGATGCTGTTATTATCAACATCCCTCCATTGACGGAGGAACGCCGCCATGAATTAGTGAAAATGGCGAAGGTGGAAGCTGAGGAAGCAAAGATTTCTTTGCGTTCAGCACGGAAGGTTTCCATGGATGAAGTGAAGCGCTTAGAAAAAGATGGCCTCTCGGAGGACCGTCGCAAGGATGTGGAAATAGCTATTCAATCCCGCATTGACACGATGGTGACACAGCTTGAAGCCAAGGTGGCGGCCAAGGAGGTTGACATCATGAAGGTCTAGGATGCGCAAGCTGCAGGATGAGTTAAACAAGCGTAAATGGCGCAATGGCCAGCAATTGGCCATGACCAATGTGTTATTCACGGCTCAATGGCTCAAAGAGCAGTTCAGTCAGGCGCTGGAGCCCTACCACGTTACCATTCAGCAGTATCATGTCTTGCGAATCTTACGCACGATGCACCCGGAAGGCATGTCTTCCACGGAAATTCAGCAGCAACTCATGGACAAGACAAGTGATGTATCACGTTTGATTGCGCGGCTGCACAAGCTCAAATTGATCAAGCGAAGGAAATCCAAGGAGGACGGCCGAATCACCAACTTATTTCTGTCTTACAGAGGCTTGGAGTTATTGGGTCAAATCCGCGCTGTGGATAAGATTGATAAGGTGATGCTTCCCAAGCATATCACTGAAGAAGAGGCACAGATGCTCAGTGCCTTGCTCGACAAGATGCGGGGCTAATAAACCATTGACTTTCCTCGCAGATAACTACCTTTGTCACATGACGACAACAACAGCCCCTGCAACCTCCCTTTATGCTGAAATGACTCCTAATCCAGAGGTCATGAAATTTGTAGCAAACCGGATGTTGATTGATATCGACCATGTTGAGTTTTCCAACATTGAAGAAGCAAAGCCATCGCCCCTGGCCACTGCACTGTTCAATTTCGCCTTCATCAAGTCAGTTTTCATTTCTGGCAACTTCATTGCTTTGTCAAAGTATGATGTCATTGAATGGGAAGACGTGACCCAGGAGCTCCGTCAGTTTATTTTGTCTTGGATCAGCAGTGATAAGGCCATTTTGAACGACATACCTGATGTGACTGAATCAAGCGATGAAGGGGTGAAGGCTCCTGCGACCCTGGTTCAGGAACCCAGCAATGAGATTGAACAACGCATTGTCGATATCCTTGAGGAGTATGTGAAGCCTGCGGTTGCACAAGATGGTGGAAACATTGCTTTTGCTGGCTACGACAACAAGGTGGTGAAGGTGGTCTTGCAAGGCGCCTGCGCTGGCTGTCCATCGAGCACCATGACTCTTCAACAAGGCATCAAGCAAATTTTACAGCGCATGCTGCCCACGTTGGTTGATGATGTAATTCCTGTTGAGGATATCGCGTCATGACCATTCTTGAGGTTCGGGGGCATTCGCCTCAGATTCCTGCATCTTGTTTTTTAGCCCCGACCGCTACGGTGGTTGGCGAGGTTGTCATGGGCGAAACGTGCTCTATTTGGTTCAATGCCGTGGTCCGTGGTGACGTGAACAGCATCCAGATGGGTGATCGCGTCAACGTGCAGGACAACGCAGTGGTGCATTGCACCTACCAGACCCACCCCACCGTTATTGGCAACGATGTGTCCATCGGGCACAATGCCATTGTCCACGGTTGCACCATCCATGACATGGTGCTGGTAGGCATGGGAAGCATTGTCATGGACGGCTGCATCATTGGCTCAGGCAGCATCATTGCCGCTGGTGCAGTGTTGACTGCAGGCACAGTGGTGGAGCCAGGTAGCATTTACGCTGGCATACCCGCTAAGAAGATCAAGGACACATCCCCGGCATTGACCCAGGGAGAAATTCAGCGCATTGCAGCCAACTATGGCATGTATGCAAGCTGGTACCAGAAGCCTTGATAGCTTCCCTATCTTTGACTTCTCATTCTTTATTAAGCGATTCCCACCATGCTTGACTATCTCTTTTATTACCTAGCCCTCAACCTTTGGGGTGCATTGATCACCTGGCGATTTTTTGTAGCTGCAGGGATTCCTGCATGGAAGGCATTTGTACCTTTTTACCGCAGCATGCTTTGGTTTCAAGTGGCAGATCGACCGAAGTGGTGGGTGATCTTCGCCTATGTTCCAATCATTGACAATGTGATGTCATTGATCTTGGTTTATGAAACCTTGCACATGTTTGGCTTCAAGAAGCTCAAGCACACCTTGTTCACCGCCTTGACACTGGGTGCTTACATGGGCTACCTCAACTACAGCCAGTCCCTGACAAGGGGTCAGCGGGACAATGCAGACATTCGTCGCCGCATTCCCTTGGTGATTAACCATGTTTTCTTTGCCATTGTAGCTGCAGGCTCTTTGCGTGTCATGGTGATTGAGGCCTACAACATCCCTACCTCATCCATGGAAAAAAGTCTGATGGTGGGGGATTACCTCTTTGTCAGCAAGATCCACTTTGGCCTAAGGCTCCCTAACACCCCATGGTCCATCCCCTTGATGCATAGCAGCATCCCTGGCACATCGACCAGCTCCTACTCTGAGCTCATCAAGTTGCCCTACAGTCGACTTCCCAAGTTGTTTGCTGTTAAGGCCTTGGATGCGGTGGTTTTCAATGTGCCTGTGGACCCCTTGCGACCAGTTGACAAGCGCGACAATTATGTCAAGCGCTGCATGGGTCTACCAGGGGACACCATCCGAATTGTTGACCGTCAAGTGTACAATGACCAACGGTTGATGACCCTTCCAGACCGATCCAATGGGCAGTTCAGCTACTATGTGAGAACCAATGGGCAGGGGTTCAATCCCGGTCAAATCAAGCGAGATTTTGACATCAATTACCTCAAAAATAGCCAGGTCAACAATCAGAATGTGTCCGATGTGTTGCAAATCACGCAAACAGAATTCATTGTCACGATCCCTGAGCAGGCATTGGAAGCATTTTCTGCCATGATGCATGTGGACACCGTCATTGTCATCAATGCCTTAGCAAGTCATCAGTTTTCTGAGGGCACACCCGAAGCATTGATTTGGTATTACAACCAAGCAGTCAAACCCATGCCGATGTACCCTAACCCCATGGGTGGTCATAGCGACACCACGGAGTATGCGTGGACCAGGGATAACTACGGTCCCTTGTGGCTGCCGTCCAAGGGCAGCACCATCAGCTTGACCCGTGACCATGTCTTGAAGTACCGCCGATCCATTGAGATCTATGAGGGCCATGAGTTCAGGGAGGTCAATGGCAGCTACTTCATCGACGATGAACCAGCGACCAGCTACACCTTTGAGATGGATTACTATTGGATGATGGGGGATAACCGCCACAACTCTTGGGACAGTCGCTACTGGGGCCCTGTCCCAGAGGATCATGTGATGGGTAAGCCCGTCTTCACCTTCATGAGCTGGGATAAATACGCCAAGGGTATGGATAAGATCCGTATGGATCGGTTGTTCACAGTCGTTCACGGCAAGGGAAAACCCACCAGCTATCTCTTGGTGTTCCTTGCCTTGGTCGCCCTTTACTACGGGTGGGAAATCTGGCATAAACGCAAGCAGTCTCGCCAGTGAAACGCCAGCTGATCATCCACATTTTTGCGGTCTTCCTGCTTTTGCCAGCAATGCAGGCACAGGGGGTTGATAGCTTGAAAACGGTGCATGATAGCATTGAAGTTTTCTTGCCCGAGGTAGAGGTATACCGTCAGCCATCTCCTGTGGTGGAAGACGCTTTCCATCTATCAAAAACCCAAATCATTCGCTTGCTGTGGTCAGAGGAGAACCATGGCTTTGATGGAGACAGCATTCTGCCCTTGTTGCAGCTATTGACCCCGGGATTTCAAAGAGATTCTTGCTTGGTCTGGTTGGAGGAAGGCGGTATCGCTGGTGATGAGGCCCGCTTGCATGAGGCCATCATGAGCAACCACTACCAGTTGATGACAGAGACGTACAACTACCTCGGTGATGTGTCACATGTTGATCTGAGTTTGGTTTGGTATGGCATTTTTCAAGTGGGGGATGCATGGAACATGTTGCCAGTGACGCCAAGGGTGGTTCTGAGCCAATTCCAAGGCAATTCAGGCATGGAGTTTGACATGCTGCACAACCGAACTGAAGGCAGTCAATTCATGTTTGGCTCTCCAGTGATGTTGGACTCTGGCATGGTGGGTTCCGTGGATGAACGCAGCTTGCGGTTCATGCCTGGCAGCTCACGTGACTTGAAGCTCAAGCGCGACGACCCATCTTGGACGCTTGGCGCATTGGGTGCAGCACAGGGGTTTGGCGATTGCCCACCCATGGCAAATTACCAACTCATGGTCAGCGGCCAACTGGATGACCGTGACATGATCACGACACAGGACATCACTTTGGAGGTGGTAGATAGCAATTACACCTGCCCGCCTGAGCTCTATTGGTATGGCGATTTGATGGGTGATGGACGCCCTGACGCGATCTTGATACAGAACATTCCTAAAGGCCTTCGCCTTGTCCTTTTACTATCAGATATTGCTGCCCCTGGAGATCTCTGGCGACGGGCCGCAGATTGGTATGTAACTTTCCCCGAATAAGCTCCCTATCATGTCACTCGCAGAAGAAAAGAACGCAGACCAGCTAAAGCTCCTTATGTCGGAGGTGAAAAAGCGATTATCCACCATTAAGATAGGTGGCGGTAAAGCAAAACTTGCCAAGCTTGAGGCCAAGGGCAAAATGTCTGCTCGCCAACGCGTGAACGCCCTTTTAGACAAGGGCGGCCCGTCGTTAGAGATTGGCGCCTTTGCTGCTGAAGGCATGTACGCTGAACATGGTGGTGCTCCGGCAGCAGGCGTGGTTGTTGTGATGGGCGAGGTGTCTGGCAGGACGTGCATTGTTGTTGCGAATGACCCCACAGTGAAAGCAGGTGCATGGCTGCCCATGACGGGCAAGAAAAACCTGCGTGCGCAAGAGATTGCCATGGAGAATCGCATTCCCATCCTTTACTTGGTGGATTCAGCAGGGGTTTTCCTTCCCATGCAGGATGAGATTTTCCCTGACAAAGAACACTTTGGCCGCATTTTCCGTAACAATGCCATCATGAGCAGCATGGGCATCCCTCAACTGTCTGCGGTGATGGGTCCATGTGTTGCTGGTGGTGCCTACTTACCCATCATGAGCGATGAGGCCATCATCGTTGAAGGCACGGGCAGCATTTTCCTTGCCGGATCATACCTGGTCAAGGCAGCTATTGGCGAGGAGATTGACAATGAGACCCTGGGTGGCGCAGACACCCATAACAGCATTTCAGGTGTGGCTGACTACAAGGCAAAAGATGATGCCGATGCCCTTAGCATCTTGCGAAAACTCATGGCCTTGCAAGGCCAAAGAGAGAAGGCGGGATTTGACAGGGCTAAGTCAGTGAACCCATCAGCTCCCAAGGGGGCCATTTACAGCCGCATGTCAGTTGATGGCAAGCCCTATGCCATGCGTCCCGTCTTGGAATGCATTGTGGATGCGAACAGCATGACGGAGTACAAAAAGGCGTATGGTAAGTCGCTGATCACCGCCTACGCACGCATCGATGGATGGGCAGTTGGCATCATTGCCAACGAACGCTTGAGCACAAAGACTGCGCAGGGGGAGCTGCATATCGGCGGTGTGATTTACAGCGACTCAGCCAACAAAGCTGCCCGATTCATTGCCAACTGCAACCAGAAAAATATCCCGTTGGTTTTCATGCAAGATGTGATGGGTTTCATGGTTGGCTCAAGGGCTGAACATGGTGGCATCATCAAGGATGGCGCTAAATTGGTCAATGCTGTAGCCAATTCTGTGGTCCCCAAGTTCACCATCATTGCAGGCCATTCTTTTGGGGCAGGTAACTATGCTATGTGTGGCAAGGCTTTCGACCCACGATTGATTCTTGCATGGCCAACAGCCAAGTTGGCGGTCATGGGCGGCGAGCAGGCCTCCAAGGTGTTGCTTCAGATTGAGAAAGCAAAAAACAAGGACATGGATCAAGCGGCACAAGATGAGCTGCTGAATCGCATTCAAAGCCGTTACCAGGAGCAAATGTCTCCCTACTATGCGGCTTCCCGTCTATGGGTGGATGGCATCATTGATCCATCAGATACCCGACAGGCTATCAGCCTTGGCATTCAAGCAGCTGATCATGCACCCATTGAAAGGGCCTACAACCCAGGGGTGATTCAGACGTGAGTTCTGATGCGTTCACAAGGGTTTAACAAACCAACAATTGTGAGTCAAAGCAGTTACGGGTCAAGTGGTGATTGATTATTGCAATCAATCCTTCCACCAAGCTGAGGATTCAACGCCTGAAGTCCCCAAAACATAGGATTCCCCAATTTGAGGTGTCACCAATTCAATCTGTAATTCTTTAGCTTTTACAGAAAGGCGCTCAACGGGGTCAGTCCAAGAATGTTGAGACAGCTTAAAGGCTCCCCAATGAATGGGCATGATTATTTTCGATTTCAGATCAACCCCCGCCTGTGCAGTTTCTTCAGGAAACATATGGACGTCAGGCCATAATTTATTGTATTGACCGCATTCAATCATAGCAAAGTCAAAGGGCCCATACCGCTCTCCAATAGCCTTAAAATGGGGCGCGTAGCCGCCGTCGCCGCTGAAGAAAATATTCTCAGTTTCTGACTGGACTATCCATGAACACCAAAGTGTTTTATCTCTATCGGACAATCCTCTGCCTGAGAAATGTTGTGAGGGGGTGCTGCGAAAAACCAAATCGTCAAGTTTGGTTTCCTGCCACCAATCCAATTCTACGATCCTATCCTTATCAACGCCCCAAGCTTGTAAATGAATGCCAACACCTAAAGGGGTATAAAACATCTTCACCTTGTCCTTAAGTTTCTGAATAGACCCATAATCTAAATGGTCATAATGATCGTGAGAAATTAATACCGCATCAATTTGTGGCAGCTTTGCTACTTCAATAGGCAATTCTCGGCTAAAACGCTGTCCTCCAAAAATTGGATTAGGGGCAGGGACATCGCCAAACATTGGGTCTATGAGTATATTTTTATCATTCATTTGAACCAAAAATGCTGAATGACCAAACCAGATAAACCTTGTCTCTGAATGGTAATTAACAAGGCTAAGCGAGTCAATTTTCTGAACTTCAATAGCTTTTTTTGGTCTAGAATTCGGGTTTGATTTAAAACCCCTCTTGAGGGCTTTAAGGATATCCCTAAAACTCATGTCTAGAGTGACATTTCCCTTGTTGGTAAATTTCCCGTCTTGGTAATTATCAGACACAGAATAAACACGTTGCTGTTCTTCTGTTGCTTTGCCGCCAAACTCTGGACTCAGATTCAGGAATAGCAGGCCAGATACAATGATGCTAACTGCTATAATTGCTAGAAATAGGATCATCTTTTTTAATTTAGCCATTGGCTGCGAGTGAATTTTAATAATTCACCCATGTTATTGAACGATAGGTTGCTAATTGCTCCCTGTATGTCAATCACTGTACCAAATGCCCGAGGACTTTTTTAGGTGTCATTTTGTCTGTCACAGGTCAAAGTCTCTAGACACTTAGTCTGATGGAATGGCAACCATTCGCTAAATGACTTTTTACAGCCTTGTAAAAGATGACGATTGGGATTTCAGGCAAGCCATAGAACCTTCAGCCTTGTGATGCTAAAGCCTCGCGTCCACGGACTCCCGTGGCAGCAAACCTTTTGCATCGAACACCACAGCGGATTGGCTGGATTTGAGGTCATCCATCTTCAGGGTCAAGAACTGGTCATGTGAAACAGCCAGAATGATGGCGTCATAACCCTTGGGTTCCAGGGTCTCAGTCAAGGGGAATCCCAGCTCATGCAGAACCTCGTCGGAGTTGGCCCATGGATCGTAGCAGTCTACATCTAGACCAAAAGCGATGAGCTCTTTTCTGATGTCAATCACCTTGGTGTTGCGGATATCCGGGCAGTTTTCCTTGAAGGTGATACCTAGAATCAATGCCTTGCTGTTTTTCACAGCGCCTCCCTTGTCAATGATGAGCTTCACCACCTTGCTGGCCACAAATAGCCCCATGGAATCATTCACCCGTCTTCCGCTGAGGATGACAGCAGGATGGTAGCCAAGGCTTTTTGCTTTATGAGCCAGGTAATACGGGTCTACACTGATGCAGTGACCGCCAACCAAGCCTGGACTGTAGGGGAGGAAGTTCCATTTGGTGCTTGCAGCCGCTAGCACATCCCTGGTGTCAATGCCAACCCGATCAAAGATCAAGGCCAGTTCATTGACAAAGGAGATGTTGACATCTCGCTGTGCGTTTTCAATGGCTTTAGAGGCTTCCGCCACCTTCATGCTGGGTGCCAAATGGGTCCCGGCCGTGATGATGGTTTGGTAGAGTTCATCCACAAAAATGGCAGCTTCAGGCGTGGATCCTGAAGTCACCTTCACAATGCTCGCCAGGGTGTTGACCTTGTCTCCGGGGTTGATGCGCTCAGGGCTGTAGCCACAGAAGAAATCGTTGTTGAATGTGAGCTGGCTCTCGGACTCAAGGATGGGGACACAATCATCTTCCGTGCAGCCAGGGTAGGTGGTAGACTCATAGATGACCACATCCCCAGGGTTGAGGAACTGACCAATCATCTGACTGGCGTTTTTCAAGGGACCAAGGTCAGGGGCCTTGAGGTCATTGATGGGGGTTGGTACCGTGACGATGTAAACATTGGCCTTTGCCAAGTCTTGCTTGTCTGCAGTCACTGATAAATTGCCATTGAGGGCTTCTTGAAGTTCCTTGGGGTCGGCCTCCTTGGTGCTGTCTTTGCCAGCGTTCAATTCTTTGACGCGATCCCTGTTGATATCAAACCCAACCACCGCTTGATGCTTGCTGAAAGCTAGAGCCAGCGGGAGCCCCACGTAACCCATGCCAATGACGGCAATTGAAATATCTGTTGGCAATGTGTGCATGAGACAAAGTTACCGAAAAGTGAAGGGAAAGCCTCGGCTCAGAGCCTACTTTTGTAGGGTGAAATCTTTGTGGACATTGAATCGTTATTTCTGGCGCTACCGCTGGCGCTTTGCCATAGGATTCTTCTGCGTGGGAACGGCCGCAACCTTTGCTGTTTTCCCTGCAGTATTCATCCGCCGAGCCTTTGACGAAGTCGCAGTGGCCATGACGGAAATAGGTCTGGCAGGCAGCATGGCCTCAGAGCCATTGAAAAAAGCCTTGCTGATATACAGTCTGGTCATCCTTGGAATGAGCGTCATGAAAGGCCTGTTCACCTTTTTGATGAGGCAGACCCTCATCGTCATGTCGCGACTGATTGAGGCAGACTTGAAAGACGACATCTATGCGCATTACCAAAGCCTGGATCAGGCTTTTTACCTCAGAAATTCTACAGGGGATTTGATGAATCGCATCTCTGAGGATGTCAGCCGGGTTCGGATGTACCTGGGGCCGGCCTTGATGTACAGCATCAACATGCTTTTTTCCCTGACCTTGACCTTGAGTTTCATGTTCTCAGTGGACGTGAAACTGAGTGTCATGACCCTGGCGCCCATGCCCTTGATTGTCTGGAGTATTTACCGGGTATCCAAGCTGATTAACCAGCGAAGCACAGCAGTTCAAGCGCAGCAATCTGCCATCTCCACCTTAGCACAAGAAACCTTTTCAGGTATCAGAGTCCTCAAGTCCTTTGCCCTTGAGAAGGGACAGTCTGAGCGCCATTTGATCAGTGCCAATGCATCCTTTGCTCGCAATGAAGGGCTATACCGTGTGAATGCCCTGTTCATGCCCTTGATGCTTTTGCTGGTTGGCGTGAGCACAGCCATCGCGGTCTGGGTTGGCGGTCAAGGGGTTGTTGATGGGCGATTGACCCCTGGTGTCATTGCCGAATTTGTCTTCTATGTCGGTCTATTGACATGGCCAATTGCCAGCATGGGCTGGGTCGTTAGCCTCACGCAACGCGCAGCTGCATCCATGCAACGCATCAATGACTTCCTTCAAGCAGAGCCTAGTGTCGCATCGGAGGCTGATACCATAGCGCCTTCAGTCATTCAAGGGGCCTTGGTGGTGGACAAGGTGTCACTGACCTATGAAAGTGGCATTGAGGCCTTGAAAGAAGTCAGCTTTACCATCAAGGCGGGAGAAACAGTGGTCATTGTGGGTCGGACCGGATCAGGAAAAACCAGCCTGGCCCATTTGCTGACTCGCCAAATGGATCCCAGCAAGGGACAGATCGCTATGGATGGCCTGGACATCAAGCAATGGCCATTGAATGATTTGAGGCATGCCATTGGCATGGTGCCACAAGACAGCTTCTTGTTCAGCGACACGGTGGCTGAGAACATTGCCTTTGGCGACGCCAATGCAAGCCGTGAAGCCATTGAAAAGGAAGCAAAACTGGCTTGCGTGCACGACGACATCATGGGATTCACAATGAACTATGACACTGTGGTTGGCGAACGAGGGGTGACCCTGTCTGGCGGACAAAAGCAACGCATCTGCATTGCCCGAGCCATGATGAAGCAGCCTGCACTGATGGTTTTTGATGACGCCCTGAGTGCTGTTGACAGCGAAACAGAATCCCAGCTCTTGGAGGGGTTAAAAAGCCGTTTGAAGGGTTTGACCTCCATCATCATCACCCAGCGCCTGAATGCTGTGCATCAAGCTGATCAAATCCTTGTCATGGATGCAGGTCAATTGGTGCAATCAGGCAAGCATCGAGACCTCATGCAAGAAGAGGGGCTCTATGCCGACCTTTACCGTTTACAAAACCCCATTGATTCCAGCACACCATCATGAAAGCTTACCCCAATTTGATTGAAGGAGTCATCGAGGTCTTGGTACAGACATTTGGCAAGCACATCTATGCTGACAAAGTGATTCAGCATATCCTGAAAGAGAACAAGAAATGGGGATCCAGAGACCGAAAGTTTGTGGCAAACCACAGCTATGAAATCATCAGAAACTGGCGCTTGCTATGGCACATCTTGGGTGAAGATCCGAGCATGAAGCGCAAGCATCTCATGGAGCTTTTTGATGCGTATTGGAACTGGCTGGAAACGGGGTCTGAGATTCCTGAAGGCCTGCCCTTGGGTGTGGTTGAGAGCTACGCAGCGTGGTTTGACGAGCGTGCCAGCAATGAGTTGGGCGACCATTGGCCTGCATTGGCTCATGCCTTGAATCAGCCAGCTTCTGTGGTGCTTCGCAACAACGTGCTCAGGCAAGACCGCAAGTCTTTGGTGGAAATCCTGACCAAGGAAGGCATCGATTGTGAAGTGAGTGATGTAGCTGATGAGTCTGTGGTGTTAGCCAAACGACCCAAGTTGATGCATTTGAAAAGCTACCAGAAGGGCCGTTTTGAAATCCAAGACGGCGGATCACAGTTGATTGTTCAACATTTGGATTTGCAGCCGGGGGAACGTTTTTTTGATGCCTGTTGCGGCGCTGGAGGCAAGGCCATCCAGGCAGCATCCATCATGGGCAACCAGGGAGAAATCCTTGCCATGGACACCAATGACAAAGCTTTGAGTGAATGCCGCCGCCGGGCTAAGCGCAATGGCGTTGACATCATCACCACGGAGTCCATCAAGCGACCTGCCTCAGTGCTCGTGCACCAGGAATGGGCTGATAAATTACTTTTGGATGTCCCTTGCTCTGGCAGCGGGGTGATTCGCCGCGATGTTGACAGCAAATGGAAATTGCAGCCGGAGCATTTGGATAAAACCATCCAAACACAGAAGGATATCCTCCACAAATACCACAGCACCCTGAAGCCAGGTGGCACGATGGTCTATGCAACATGCAGCATCCTTCGGTCAGAGAATGAGGACCAAGTAGTCAGCTTCATGGAAGCTTTCGGTGAGGACTTTACCCTGGTGGATGAGTTCCGCTTGTCGCCAGAGCATCCCCATTCAGATGGTTACTTCATTGCAATTTTCCAAAAGCATGACGACTGAGTCGCCATCTAATCACCAAAATTTGGAGCTGCAAAGCACCCAAGAATTGCTTGAAGGCATCAACGGTGAGGATCAGCAAGTAGCGCATGCTGTGAAGGCTGTGATTCCAGCCATTGAGGCCTTGGTTGATGCCATCTTGCCAGCCATGAGAAAGGGTGGTCGCTTGTTTTATATCGGCGCTGGAACCTCAGGCCGACTAGGCATTGTGGACGCTTCAGAGTGCCCGCCAACCTTTGGTGTTGACCATGGTGTGGTTGTTGGTCTGATGGCCGGGGGTGACCAAGCCATCCGAAAGGCAGTGGAAGATGCAGAGGATGACGATCAATTGGCTTGGCAGGACTTAACCGCCCATGGCATTGGACCCAATGATTGCCTGATTGGCATCGCGGCAAGTGGAAGGACACCCTACGTCATTGGCGGCCTCAAACAAGCCAGGGAAACAGGCCTTGTGACCGGAGCCATCGTTTGCAATGCCGATTCCAAGGTGGCTGCCACAGCAGCGTACCCCATAGAGGCCATTGTGGGGCCAGAATTCGTCACAGGTAGCACCCGCATGAAAGCGGGCACAGCACAAAAGCTCATCCTAAACATGATCAGCACCAGCTTGATGATTCAAATGGGCCATGTAGAGGGCAACAAAATGGTTGATATGCAATTGAGCAATGCAAAACTCATTGAGCGAGGCACGGCCATGGTGATGGAATCGACCCAGCTGCAGCAAAAGGAGGCGAAGGCATTGTTGCTCAAGATGGGCTCTGTTCGCAAGGCGGTTGAAGCCTATCGCAACAGCTAGTCCCAGATCCGCTCTTCCGTTAACTGCACACCCTTGCCCATGAATTTAGCGGCAATGGCTTCAAAGCTTTCAGTGTAGTCACTCACAGCACATCGCATGGTGGCATCGCTCTGGTTGCTCAACAAGCCCATGCCCTTCAAATCCGATGCAATGGCAGTTGCCACGATGCTTGGCACATTGAGCATGGTGGTTGTCGCGTTGAGTTTGGCACTGATTTGATCTGCGACCAGTGGGTAGTGGGTGCAGGCAAGCACCATGTGATCCACGGGAACTTGGTTGGCCATGTAAAACTTGATGGTGGCGTCCACCAACGCTTCATCCAAAGGCGAGGCTTCAATCACAGGCGCCAGCAATGGCGTTGCCATGGCATGGATGATGGCTTGTGGCAAAACTGCTGCGATGCGTTGGCTGTAGATGCCAGAATCGATGGTGGCCCGAGTCCCCCACACGGCTATGTTTTTGGACCCACTGGCTTCAATAGCTGCAATCACGGGATCAATGACATTGAAAATGGGTACCTTCAAATGTGCTTGAAGGTGATCAAAGGCAACAGCAGAGGCGGAATTGCAAGCTATGACAATGGCCTTGGCGCCTTGGTCCACCAAGTGACGGGCAATTTTCAAGGAAAATCCTCGGATAGCCTCAGGGGACTTGTCCCCATAAGGTAGGTGCTCGGTGTCACCAAAGTACAAGAGGGATTCCCTGGGAAGGGCCTTTGCAAGTGCACGGGCAACAGTCAGGCCGCCCACACCAGAATCAAACAGCCCAATGGGGCCATTTGCGTGCATCACATGCTGAGTTTGGCCTTCACTGCAGTGGTAAGATCCAACCCACCACTGGCGAAGATGATCATGCCCTTGCTCTTGGATGCATCCAACACATAGTTAGCTTTGCTCTCCTTGGCTGCCTCGTTGATGGCTGCTTGAAGCTTTTCGTACACGGGTGTGACAAGCTCCATTTCCTTGCTTTGCAGGGTTTTCTGTGCAGACTTCAAGTACTCCTGAATGGTGTTGTACATGTCCTGCAATCGCTGCTGTTCCTGGCGTTGACGAAGCTCAGTCCATGTGCCTGCATTGGCCTGAAGGGTCTGTGCACCGCGCTCAAGTTCAGCGTTCATCTCCTTTGCCTCAGATTCAAACCTTGCTTGATCAGCTTGCAAGGTGGTCATGACCGCTTGGTATTCAGGCATTTCAACAAGCATGCTGTCGACGTTGATGTGAGCAACGGCGCTTTGTGCAAATGCTGGAGCCATCATGGCAACAGTCAGGGCGAGGGTGGTAAGTGTCTTTTTCATAAGGGTGTAAAGTTAAGGCTAGTAGCCCAATTGTTTGAGTACGTCTTGGGAATAATCATTGGACTCTCGGGCGTAGACGACAGCAATGCCGGACCCCTTGTCAAACATGAAGTCCAATTTTTTTCTCCTGGCCACTTCCACAATGGCAGAAGCCACCATGGCTTGCACAGGCGCCACCAATTCCAATCGCTTGGCAAAGAGTTGGCCCTCGGGTCCAAAATAGGCTTGCTGCAGAGCCATCGAGCTGTCTTGCAAGCCGTCGATGTAGCGTTGTCGTTGTGCAACCATGTCCGTCGTCAACAGCACCTTTTCTGCATTGAGTTGACCTTGGAGAGCAGCCATGTCATCAAGCATGCTGGAAATCTCACCCTCCCATTGCTTGGAAAGTCGCTCGAGCTCCACTTGTGCTTCGCGGTATTCAGGCACAGCTTCCAAGATCTGCTGGCTGTCCACATAGCCCAATCGCTGGCTGAAAACCAGAGAGGGGAGGATGAAAGTCAACAGAAGAAGGAAGCGTTTCATGGTGGTCAGAATTGTTGCCCGAGGACAAAATGTGTTTGCCAGCCTGAGGCGCTAGTTTGGTTAGGCAGGTTGTCAAAGCCATAACCGATGTCCACCCCTAGCAGGCCAAACATGGGCATGAAGATTCGCAGGCCAACGCCAGCTGAACGCTTGAGCTCAAAGGGTCGGTAATCAATGAAGCTGTCATAGTTGTTGCCAGCTTCCGCAAAGCCAAGCACAAAGATTTGCGCGTTGGGGTTGGGTGAAAGCAGGTAACGGAGCTCAGTGGTGAACTTGTTGTAAAGGGCGCCGCCGCTTTCAGGCGTGATGGAGTTGTTCGCATAGCCCCTCAGGGAAATCACCTCACGGCCATCGAGCACAAAATTTTGCATGCCATCACCACCCAAGTAAAAACGCTCAAAAGGTGGCAAGCCATAATCATCGTTGTAGGAGCCAAGGAAGCCAAACTCACCATAGGATTTGATGACAAAATTCTTAGCGATCTGCGCGTAGAAATCACCTGAGAATTTCCATTTGTGGTATTCAATGAAGCTGAATTTTTCTTCATTTGAAAGCTTGGTGTAGTCCCGACCATCCAACAATGAAACGGGGGGTGTTGCTTCCAAGGAGAAGGAGACACTGGAGCCCTGTGTAGGGAAGATGGGAAAGTCCCGGTTGTCACGCTTCAGGTTGAGTGTGTAGGCCACCGAGTTGGCCACGCCTTGAGTGAAGGTTGAGCCAGCCAATGGGTAGTTGTTGACATCGAAGCGTCGGTACTCTAGGCTGTGGTACAGCGTGAAATAATCATCTGGCCATTTCAAGCGAAGACCTTGACCAAGCACAATGCCAGAGATGTCAATCTTTTGTGCCGTGGAATCTGTCTGGCCATTGTAGTTCATCATGTTCTTGTAGGCAGAGAAGGTCACCGAATTGGGCTTTTTCCCGCCTAACCAGGGCTCAGTGAAACTGAAGTTGTAGGACGAGTAGTAGGTGCCGTTGGTCTGCGCCCGGATGTTGATGGTCTGGCCATCGCCGGAAGGCAGGGGCCGCCAGGCTGACTTGTCCATGAACTGGCGTGCAGAGAAGTTGTTGAAGTTCAAACCGGCAGTTCCGACCACCATGTTCGCGCCCCAACCACCTTGCAGTTCAAGCTGACTGGTTGACTGCTCCACAACCGAGTACTCTAAATCCACGGTGCCAGTCATGGCATTAGGAACAGGTGTGATGTTGATTTGGCGGGGATCAAAGTAGCCCAACTGCCCAAGCTCACGGATGGTTCGCTGGATGTCAGCCTTGGAAAATAAGTCGCCAGGACGTGTACGGATTTCTCGGTAGATGACGTGGTCATTGGTTCGGTCATTGCCAGTGATGACCACCTTTCGAACGCTGGCTTGACGGCCTTCGCGAATGCGAATTTCCAAATCGATGGAGTCATTTTCAACGCGAACCTCGACAGGCATGACATTGCTGAAGAGGTAGCCATTGTTCAGGTACAATGAGGTGATGTCGCCACCATTTGGGTCGCCGCCAATGTGCTTGGCTAGCGTCTTTGCATCGTAGGTGTCGTTCGCTTCAATCTTGAGGATGTTTTCCAAGACTTCAGTGGGGTATTTGCTGTTGCCATAGAAACTGACAGAACGGTAGTGGTAGAGGTTGCCCTCATCGATGGAGAAGGAGATGACCAACTGCCCCTCTTCGTTGCGGTGGATGCTATCGTTAACAATGCGCGCATCCCGGTAGCCATTTTCATTGTAGAGATCCACAATGAGTCGACGGTCTTTTGCCAATTCCTCCGTTAGCAATTTGGAGGTCTGAAAGATGGTCCACCAACGGCGTCGGTGCGTGCCGTCCATGACCTTGCGCAATTGCTTTTCGTCGATGTTTTCATTGCCATAAAACAAGATGTCTGCAATGCGAACGCGCTCACCAGTGTGCACGTCAATGCGCATGATAACGGCATTGGCAAAGGCGCTGTCTTCTTCTGTGGAAATGCTTGCCCATGCATCGGGGAAGCCTTTGTCCACATAGTAGTCCTTGATGATTTGCTCTGAATTGATGCGCAAGTTTTCAGAAACTACCATGCCGCGGCTTATTTCCAGCTTTTCTCTCAAATTGTCTTGCTTGCTTTCTTTGATGCCCGTGAAGTAATACTTGCTGAGCTTTGGTAAGGTTTGTAAACGCAGTTCAAGGAAGACCACCTTGCCCGATTGTTGAGTCACCAGGAGCTGAATATCTTGAAAAAGATCTTGATCCCATAGGTTTTTAATGGCCTTGGCCACTTTATCGGAGGGGAATTGCACCACATCACCCACGTTCAAGCCTGACAGCAAGCCGACCATGGTGGCGTCCAAATGGTCAGCGCCAGTCACTTCAATGGCAGCAATTTCATAGTTCATGCCTGCTGTTATGGCAATGTTGTCATCCAGTTGAATCTGCCCATATGTCAATGGCATCATCAAAAAGAAGCTAAGTAAGCTGAGTAGATTTCGCGTGTTCATGTATGTCTTACTTCAGTTGTTCACTGGTCTTTCCTATGCGGCGTTCACGGCCCTGAAATTGGGCAATGGCCTGTTCGAGATGTTCCTTAGAAAAATCAGGCCAAAGTACATTGAGGAACACCAATTCTGCATAAGAAATTTGCCAAAGTAGAAAATTGGAGATGCGCTGCTCTCCTGAGGTGCGGATAACCAAGCCAGGATCCGGCATGTCAGCTGTGTGCAATGCCCCAGATATGGCTGCCTGGTCGATGTCTTCAGGCTTCAATTCGCCATTGGCGACTTGATGGGCCAAGGATTGCATTGCTTGGGTGATTTCCTGCCGGCTGCCATAGCTCAAGGCCAATGTGAGAACCATGTGGTCATTACCAGCGGTTGCGTTCATGACCTCTTGGAGCTCATCCTGGCAATCCTTAGGCAAAGCAGATAGATTGCCGATAGCATTCAACCGAATGTTCTTCTCCATGAGGGTTTTCAGTTCCTTTTTGATGCTTTTCACCAAGATGCGCATCAAGGCATTGACTTCTGCCTGAGGGCGGCTCCAGTTTTCTGAACTGAAGGCATAGACAGTTAGGTATTTGATGCCCAACTCTGCTGCGCCAGTGGCGGCGGCCTTGAGTGCCAATACACCGCGCTCATGCCCTTTGATTCGGGTAAGAAAGCCATGTTGCTTAGCCCATCGGCCGTTACCATCCATGATGATGGCAATGTGTTCAGGTAGGTTATTCATCGGTGCAGAAAGGTATGACATCGTTCCAAGAATGGTTCCAAAACCACGCCAATGCCTACATGACCTTCAAAGAACATGTCTTGGTTGTTGGCATTGCCCCGTGGGTAACCAATCTGGCTGCTATGGTTGCCGCCTGGATCTGAAAAATAGGCTGCAGTTTCACCGCGCAATTGCCCTAAAGCAATCGCATCCACATAGTTGCCAGAGGCGTCATCCAGGTAATCGGAACTCACAGTGGTCCATGTGGCCTCAGTGAAAAGCACCAACCAGCCATCGAATTGAAACCGCCAGCCAAGGGTGAAGGGGTTGGTCCACACCCGCAAGCTGTACATCGGCTCACCAGATAGCGATGTGCCCTGGCCTTCTGTGCCAAGGGGCTGCAATCGATGCATGCTGCCTTGGTACTCAGCCATGGGGTCATGGGACATGACACCTTTGCCAATGCTTAAGTAGGGGCTGTGTTGAAAATCCCTTGCAGGCACATTCAAGGGCAAAAAACTGACCTCCAATGACAGGCTGCCTGTCTGGAAAGGGTTGGTAACGGCAAGCCCTCGTTGCTGCCTCAGGGCAATGCTGCTTTGCGCATCATTGGCCTCGATTTGACCTTCCCCATATCGCGCCTTGACAGCGTAGTGTTCTGCAAACTGCAAGCGGTAGCCAAACTGCCAGTTCATGGTGCTTGACGGGCTGAAGCCCATGCCAACGTCACCGGCAAAGGCGGTCCCCCCTGCGCCAACAGTCCATTCATGGGACAGTTGTGCATGAGATGGGTTGCTGGCCAGCATGGCCATGCAACAAGTTATACCAAGGGAAAAGATCCGGCTCATCGATGCAATATCAGCGGGCAAAGATAGGAATTGAAAGGGGGTCAGTTTCTTCGGTCTAAGCCCCATAATAGCTTATTCCGTAGAGTCGTGGCAAAGTTGGAGTCTTCCATCCGAACCAATTGAAATTGGAAATCTGCCTTTTTCAAGGTGAGTTCCACTTCGCAGTCCAGGGTGAAGACCCTTGAATCCAGGGATGCTAGGAATTGCCCTTCCCGTGCATCCACCTTCAACGTCAGCGTGTCACTGTTTGGAATAACGAGTGGACGTACCGTTAAATTGTGTGGCGCAATGGGGGTGATGATGAAATTGTCAGAACCCGGCATCAAAATGGGGCCGCCACAGCTCAAATTGTAACCGGTGGACCCTGTGGGTGTGGAGATAATCAAGCCATCCGCCCAGTAGGTATTCAGAAATTGCCCGTTCACATACACGTGAATGGAAATCATGCTTGTGGTGCCCTTGCGGCTCACAGTGAGTTCATTCAAAGCGAAATTGGGCTGAATGGTTTGCGAACCGCCTTCTGGGGATACCTCCATGCAATAGCGGGGATCCAGGGTGTACTGCCCTTTCAGAACCTGTCGGATGGCATCGGACGCCTCATCTCGGGCGATGTTGGCGAGAAAGCCTAAACGGCCCGTATTCAGGCCAATGATAGGTACATCCGTGCGCTCAACCAAGGTTGTTGCGTCAAGCAATGTGCCGTCGCCGCCAATGCTGATTAGGAAGTCGGGGGACTTGTCTGAGAAGTCTTTTTCATCATGGAATGTGTCGTGATCGATGGCAAGACCCCAACGCTCATTCAATTGCTTTTGCAAGCGATCATGCATCAGGATCTTTGCCCCTTCTTCTTTGAGGGTTTCGAGTGCACGTTCCACAAAAGGTCTTGCCTCATCGGGAATGCGTTTGCCAAATAATGCGACTGTTGCCATGGGTCAAAGGTTAATAAAATGCATCAAATGGGCCAAATTATCTTCAGCGTCACCATGGGACCCACCTTTTGGGGCATAGCCACTCACAGTGTAACCCAGTCGCTGCAAGGTGTTCACGGCGGATGAAGGATCCTTCAAATCCAGCCGAATCACCGTCAAGAATTGCTGATTATCCATGTGGAAATCGGTGGCATGAGCTACCACCCTGTAGCCTTCTGCCTCCAAGGCAAGCATGGCGTCGCCGTCAAAGGTCTTGTCAGATTGGAACCAAATAGAACAGCCAGGTAAGTTGAATGACCAGATGCCCCCAATCCAAAGGGCTAAGTCTTTTGCCTGCAGCACCCCAAGGCGATCTTCGCCATCAACAATCAATAAAGCTGTGCTTTTGGCTTTTGACATCACGGCTAGCGCATCCATGGGGTGTTGGTCAACAGGGAAGCTAACCAAGCCCTTGGATGCCTCATCACTTGGATGCAGTTGAATGCCAAATACCCATGTCATGAGTCAAACATAGTGCAAGCATGCGGCAATTGGTGTTTCATTTCAGAACTTGCTGGTCCATAACAAATGCTCCATGCCCTCGTCCATAGACCCCTATAGTCCCTTGTCTGCACCCACCAAATTGAGTGTAAACATCAACAAAATTGCCACTTTGCGCAATGCCCGGGGTCATCAAATCCCTGATTTGCTTCTGGCAGCTAAGCGTTGTCAGTCCTATGGTGCGCAGGCTATCACAGTCCATCCCAGGCCGGATGAGCGACACATTCGCTACCAGGATGCCAGGGATTTACGGGCCGTGGTGCATCAGGAATACAACATTGAGGGGTACCCCAGCAAGAACTTCATCCAATTGGTGCTTGAATGCCAACCAGAGCAGGTTACCCTGGTCCCCGATGGTCCCGATGTTTTGACCAGTGATGCAGGATGGGACTGCCTTGCCAATGAGACCTTGCTCACAGAGGCCATTGCAGCTTTCAGGGCAGCCAATATCCGTGTATCCCTGTTCATGGACTGTGACGCCACTCAAATCCAGGCTGCTGCCGCCTTAGGCGCAGATCGCATTGAGCTGTACACAGAAAGCTATGCAAGAACCTACGTTACGGACCCTGAAAAGGCCGTTTTGCCCTTTGTTGAAGCTGGAATACTGGCCAACCAGTTGGGTTTGGGTTTGAATGCAGGCCATGATTTGGATAGTGAAAACCTGGCCTATTTCGTGGAAAAGGTTCCCCACCTTTTGGAGGTCAGCATTGGCCATGCCCTGATCTCAGACGCCTTGTACCTTGGCTTGGAGAACGCCATCCAGCGCTACCGGTACCAATGTGAAATCGGATGGAACCGCCAGTCATGAGTCATGTCACGCTGCACGCAAAGGTGATGCCCTCCACCATTGATACAGGCAAGCCCCTTGTAATCCTTCATGGGTTGTTTGGCATGGGTGACAATTGGGGAAGCCATGCCAGACATTGGGCATCAAAGGGCATGCATGTGCATTTGCTAGACATGAGAAACCATGGGAGGTCAGCGCATGTCCCCATACACACCTATGAAGCCATGTCAGAGGATGTGCGCCAATACCTCTTGACCCATTTCCCCCAGCAATCTGTGACCCTGTTAGGTCATAGCATGGGTGGCAAAGTGGCCATGCACCTAGCTTGCCACCACCCTGAGTTGGTGGAAAAGTTATTGGTGGCAGATATTGGGCCTAAGGCCTACCCACCCCATCACAAGGAGGTGATTGAGGCCATGCATGCATTGGACCTCTCGTCCATTCAAAGCCGCATGGAGGCAGATCGCGCCATGGAAAAGCATCTCCCCAGCCGATCACTCAGGCAGTTTTTGTTGAAGAACCTGACTTGGAAACAGGACAAGCAATTGGGCTGGAAATTTAACCTGCCCATCCTCAGTTCGCAAATTCAACGCATTGGGACTGCATTGGATCCCATAGCTATCTACCATGGCGCAACCTTGTTTGTCAGAGGCCTGGCCAGCGGTTACATCCTTGATGAGGATATTCCAGACATCCTCACCCACTTCCCCTTGGCACAACTGGAGTCCATTGAAGGTGCAGGGCATTGGCTGCACGCAGAAAAGCCTGAGGCTTTTCGTGAGGCCGTGGAGTCATTCATTTGTGACTAAACCCCTTCCCCTCATCCGTCAAGGGTTAAATCAAAAAACCCCGCCATTTGGCAGGGTTTGTATGTTTTTGAAGGATGACGACCTTACCGGTAAAGGGTCACTGAGCCCTTGTCTTCCAATCGGGTGGCATTGATGCCATCAGGATCCAAGTAGTTCGCAACCAAGTGCCAGATGTACACTCCGTCCTTGACCATGCGGCCATTGTACTTGCCATCCCATGCTTTGGTGGTTTCAATGCTTTCAAAGACCATGCGGCCATAGCGATCGTAAACACTGAGGTGGAAGTCCACGGGGTCGCAAGCAGAAGACACCAACACACGGAATTCGTCATTGGTGAAATCCCCGTTAGGGGTGAAGGCGTTGGGGGCAAAAATGCCACAAGGCTCATCAGGGTTTGGGTTGGTCTGAGCTGCAGCACTGAGGCTAAAAACAGCAAGACCAATGGCTATGATATACTGACGCATGAGTCAAATGTAAGGTATATCCAAACGTCAAACCCCCTCATTGCGGCTGAATGCGGCTTGATTGAATGAACGATGGCTTTCAATGAATGTCCGATTGCTGTCGGGCTCCTCGCTCCATTCATATTCGTACTTGCTTTCTTCGCTGGATTGCGTCTCTTCGCCTTTGCCCTGAAGAGCTGACTTGATTTCAGGCCCTTGAGAGTTCCAATCATCTTTGATGCTTTGACCGATATCCTCCTTCAAGGATTTGCTGTCGAGTTTGAACTGCAAATCATCCACTGACCCGTACAGTTTCATGGGGATCCAGACGGGGCCTCGGTCATCCTGCACAGCGATGTAATTCCGCAGGTTTTTGGAACCGTCACTGTTGCCAATGCCACTCAAGTCACGCAAATTCATCCTCAAGGTGAAGTCCATGACATTGTCAAAGCTGTGACTGCCTTCTACCTTGAGAACCAAGGCATTATTTTCCAAGGTCATCTGAGGGATGGTGATGATTTCATTGGCGATGCGAAGCTGGTTTTCCAGCGTGCCAAAGCGCACATCGACCAGATCAGTGACGTCAGCAAATCGCGCCAAATCCAACAGGGGACTGTAGTTCTGCAATCGCCCATTGGCCACAGAGAAGTCGGCAGATGCCGTGAATTGATCGGATAGCAAATCCCAGTTATCATCCCACTCAAACTGGAGACTGACTTGTGCGCTGAGCATGCCTGACAGGTTTTCGTGGGTGATCTGATCTTGGCCAAAGTCTTGCCATTCATCCATGAACTTTTCCAGATTCACATGACTCAATAAGCCTTGAAAAGACAAGCTGTGATGTCCTTCATCGAGTGGCATGAAGAAGGCATTGCCTGAAAGCAAGCCACCAGCATGGCTGAGCCGGAGTTTGTCAATTTTCACATTTAACCCTGTGCCAACCAAGTTGGCACTGACATCGGTGGCTTGAATGCCATCGTAAAGCATGGATTGGCAGTTCATATGGACTCGGTGATGGTCTGCCCATGGAATGCCATCATCCGGTTCACCTGTGAGGTTGGCATTCCAGATTTCAGAACCAATCAAGTCTTCAATCACCCACCGCTTGCCCGTGAGGGTTAGGTCATGGGTCATGGGTCCACTTGCTGCCAATGCCTGGTGAATGATGCCTTCTGCTTTAGCAACAGTGCTTCCTGTTTGTACGCTGGCATTGATCAGGTGAACATCTTGTCCGTGGAGTTCCACCGTGGCAGAGTGCACGATCAGGGGTTGCTTCGCTCCCTCAATGGCAAAATGCCCATCCGTGATTTGCAAGCCCCCTGACCAGATGGCAGGCCATAAGCCTTCAGATGAAATGGCTTCCATGGAAGTGAAGGATCTCTTGAAGCCAACGCTACCGTTGACTTGGCCTGATGAACCGTCCCACGTGGTCAGCTTAAGCCAATGCATCCAGTCCATCCATGGGGAGTTGAAGTCAAGCGTCGCTGCCAAGTTGGGCTGATTCAGGTTGTCTAGACGGAAAGATCCGCCAAGCACAGAACCTCTTGACTTGCCAGTGAATGCCGTCATGGATAGGGTGGAGCTTGTCAAGCTGTTGAATCGACCGTTGTCAAAATGGACACTTGCTGTGATATTGTTTGCATCAAGCCAGCCATTGGAAACATTGAGCTTGCCTTGTGTCCATTCCCCATCTGCATGGATGTCCAAGCCCTGATCTGTAGAGGTGATGTCAACGGTCAGATCCATCAGGCCATCAATCTGTGCCATGTCTGGGTCTGGAACCAATGAAGATGGCATCAGGTGCAAAATCTCTTCAATGTCCAGAGCCTTAGCCTGCATTGACCATTGGCTGCCTGACTCATCCATTTGACCGGTCAGGTCCATGGCCCATTGGTTGACTTCAAGCCGCCCTGATTGCATGACGGTGACCTGGCCATCGCCTAGCATGTCCATGCTACCGCGAATAATCATGTGTTCATCGTTCCATGAGGGCATATCCAGCTCCCAATCTGCCACTGCCTCAATCAAGTTGCTATCAGTTTTCCCCTTCAAGCGCATGCGATGGGCCAGGAACTGCGTGCTCCATGGCTGCTCACCGTCACTCAGTAGGTGCACCTGGCTGTTAAGAACGGTGAGGCCTTTGAGGTCAATTTGCGCGCTCTTTGACCCTTTGTCAGCAAGGATGTTGAAGTTGCCATCGCCATTGCTGTCCCAATGCAAATAGACTTTGCCACCTTTTGCTGTGATGCGCTGGAGGATGGTTTTCCCGCGCAATGCGGGCAGCAATTTGAACTGGGCATAAACCGTTGAGAAATACATCAAGGTGTCCAGCCCCTTTTCATCTGTGGGGTCTGCGATATAGAAATCATCCAAGCGCAATGAGATGTCAGGAAATTGCCCAAACAAATCAATGGCTAGATTGTCCACACTGGCTTTTGCGCTCAGATTGTCATTGACAGCGCCAAGAAAACGGCTTGTCAATGCGTCAGAACTGCTCTGAACATAGAGCAACAATGATCCACCTGTCAGCAATAACAGACCTGAGGTCCATGCCAATAAACGGATCAATCGTTTGATCATTAAATCATTTTCAAGAAACCAACTTCCTTCTCACTTAAGAAACGGAATTGTCCGCGGTTTAATTGCTTCTTGGTTAATCCTGCAAAACTGGTGCGGTCCAATTTGGTGACTTCATAGCCAAGGTGCTCAAACAAGCGACGCACAATGCGGTTGCGTCCCAAGTGGATTTCAATCCCAACCAAGGTGTGGTTGTCTGCATTAGGCATCTCAATTTTGTCAACAGGAACGAGTCCGTCATTGAGTGTGACACCTTCTTTGATGGCTTCCAAATCAGCAGGAGATAAGGGCTTATCCAATGTGGCCAAGTAGATTTTTGGTGCGCCATTGCTGGGGTGCATCAACTTCTTTGCCAGGTCTCCATCGTTGGTGAATAGTAAAGTGCCAGTGGTGGCACGATCCAATCGGCCAACAGGGTAGATCCGCTCTTTGCATGCATCGCCTATCAAGTCCATGACGGTCTTGCGGGCCTTTTCGTCTTCAACGGTGGTGATGAAGCCTTTCGGCTTGTTCATCAAGAGGTAAACGGGTTTTTCTGCTTTGAGTTTTTCACCGGCATATTTCACCTCATCAGTTGGGTTGACTTTGTGACCCATTTCTGTGACCACTACGCCATTGACTGTCACCATGCCATCTTCGATCAGCTTGTCAGCTTCACGTCGTGAGCAGATGCCTGCGTGTGCGATGAATCGGTTCAAGCGAATGTTCTCTGAACCCAAGGCACGCTCTTCTGCGGTGACGTGTCGTAGACCGCCACTGCGTGACCTGAACTCTCTTGAGTAGCCTCCGTCATCTTTGCGCGTGTCACGGTTGTCACTGTTGTAGCTACCGCCATCCTGTTGTTCGCGGTTGTCTCGTTTGTACCCGCCTCCGCCTGAGCGGTTGTCTCTGTTGTAGCCGCCACCTTCAGATCGGTTGTCACGGTTGTACCCGCCTCCGCCTGAGCGGTTGTCACGGTTGTAGCCGCCACCTTCAGATCGGTTGTCACGGTTGTACCCGCCTCCGCCTGAGCGGTTGTCACGGTTGTAGCCGCCACCTTCAGATCGGTTGTCACGGTTGTAGCCGCCACCTTCAGATCGGTTGTCACGGTTGTAGCCGCCACCTTCAGATCGGTTGTCTCTGTTGTACCCGCCTCCGCCTGAGCGGTTGTCACGGTTGTAGCCGCCTCCGCCTGAGCGGTTGTCACGGTTGTACCCACCACCACCTGAGCGGTTGTCTCGGTTGTACCCACCACCACCTGAGCGGCTGTCGCTACTGCCTGAGCGGTTGTCTCGGTTGTACCCACCACCACCTGAGCGGCTGTCGCTACTGCCTGAGCGGTTGTCTTTATTGTAGCTGCCTCGACTGTCGTCACGACTGCCGCGGTCACGACTGGATGCACTGCGTCCAAACTCCTTTTTTCCATCGGCTCCGATGCTGGATTTGAACTTATTGTTGCCTTTGCCTGTCTTCTCAGATGAAGCGTCTTGATCTTGGGTACTCACTGTTGAAATTTTTTGCAAAAATAGTCAATTTATATGCTCCGTGAACTATCCCCAGCCCTCCCAAAATCCCTGATGTACAATTACATGGCTTTTCCCTTTCGAGTTTTGAACCAAGGCGAGGTCAATGCGGATTTCCCAATTCAGGCCATGCATGTACAAATAGGCCGTTCCAGCTTTTGCGATTCTCCTGAACTGTCTTGACTTTGCAGCTGGATGGTCTCGATGATGACCCACGACCTTCACTTCGATGAGAACCAACAATTGTTGCCCAGGCTGATGCACAATCAAGTCAATTTCAGCCCGTTGATGTCTCCAGTTTCTGGCAATCGAAACATAGCCTTCATGTTGGTAATGGACGGCAACACACTGCTCTCCCCATTGCCCAATCAGCTGTTTTTGCTTGGAAAGGGGGCGGTCAGGGTAGGTAGGTGAATGCTGCACCTTGCGAATCTACCGTCAAGGTTACCTGAGAGCCGGTGACAAGGGTTTCATTGCGTTTTTCGTGGCCAAATGGAAACCCTGTGGCAAAGGGCAGGCTTTTTGGGCAATGTTCTGCCAGAATTTCTAGGGCATTCATGCCAAATGGCACGTCATTGTCGTGCATGTCAGTCATGTCACCCGCAATCATGCCTTGAAGGCCTTTGAAGGAGCCTGACCGCTTCAGCGCCCACATCATGCGATCGATGTGGTAGAAGTGTTCGTCCAGGTCTTCCAAAAAGAGAATGGCGCCATCTAGGCAGGGGAAGCTGTCTGAGCCAATCATGCTATACAGGACACTGAGGTTGCCTCCGATCAATAGGCCAGTGGATTGGCCATGTCGATTCAGGTCATGGGGCTTAGCGCAAAGCCCTAGGGCTTTGCCCTGCAAGGCCAGCGCAAGGGAGTTTTTGCTCGATGTGTCAAGCTGTGGCAGTTGAATAGGCATCCAAGCGTGAAGTGCTGCCAGGCCATTTACGTGAGCTTTACCAATCAAATGTGTGAAGTCACTGAAGCCAATCAACCACTTGGGCGATGCTTTCAGGGCCTCCCAGTCAACCAAGTCAACCATATTAACTGCCCCATATCCTCCTCGAATAGCCCATATGGCCTTGATGAGGGGTTGTCCGATAGCGGTATTTACGTCTGCTGCTCGCTGACTAGAGCTGCCACCAAATTGGTTTGATTGTTCACCAAGGTTACCTGCCTCAACCCCAACAAATCCATGGCTTTCAGCCCATTGCTTGGCCTGTTCAATCATCGTTGAATCGGTGTACCTGGACGGGCTGATCAGGGCGATATGGTCGCCGGCAACAAGGGAGGGGGGATGAATGAGTGAGTCCATGTGAAATTAGGTTCTGCCAAGGTAAGGCTGCTTCGTACTTTTGTGAACCCATGAGTCAATTCAATCGCACCACCGTCACGGCAGCACTTCCCTATGCCAATGGTCCCATTCACATTGGACATTTGGCAGGGTGTTACCTGCCGTCAGACATCTATGTCCGCTTTTTGCGTCTTCGTGGTGAGGATGTGGCCTTCATCTGCGGATCTGATGAGCACGGCATGGCCATCACCATGCGCGCTCGCAAGGAAGGTGTATCACCTAAGGACATTGTGGATCGCTACCATGTGATGATGCGTGACGCCTTGAAGGATTTTGGGGTTGACTTTGATGTTTATTCAAGAACCTCTGGAGACAAGCACAAGGAAGTGGCTTCAAGCTTTTTCAAGGAGCTTTATGACAAAGGGGTTTTTGATACCCGTGAAACCGATCAGTACTACGACCCGGAGGCGAAGCAGTTTTTGGCGGATCGCTACATCAAGGGAACGTGTCCCCGATGCAGTTACCCTGAGGCCTATGGTGATCAATGTGAGTCATGCGGTGCCACCTTAAACCCCACGGATTTGATCAACCCGGCATCGACCTTATCTGGTGCCACCTTGGAGCGAAGAAAGACAACCAATTGGTTTTTACCATTGGACAAATTGGCCCCTGACCTTCGGGCATACATTGAGTCCCACCCTGAGTGGAAGGCCAACGTTTATGGCCAGTGCAAGTCATGGCTGGATTCCGGGGATGGCCTGCAGCCACGCAGCATGACCAGAGATTTAGACTGGGGCGTGCCTGTGCCGGTTGAAGGTGCTGAGGGCAAGGTGCTGTATGTCTGGTTTGACGCGCCCTTGGGTTACATCACCGCCACCCAGGAGCTGTTTGGCAAGGATTGGGAAAAGTGGTGGAAGGCAGATGACACCCGATTGATTCACTTCATTGGCAAGGACAATATTGTGTTTCATTGTATCATTTTCCCAGCCATTTTGATGCAGCATGGGGAATACATCCTTGCAGATCAAGTGCCTGCCAATGAGTTCCTTAATCTAGAAGGTGACAAGCTGTCGACCTCAAGAGATTGGGCCGTTTGGCTGCATGAGTACTTGGAAGATTTTCCAGGCAAAGCAGATGTGCTGCGCTATGCCTTGTGTGCCACGATGCCAGAGAACAAGGACAATGACTTCACATGGGCAGATTTTCAGCAACGGAACAACTCGGAGTTGGTCGCGATTTACGGCAACTTGGTGAATCGCATCATGGTGCTCAATCACAAATTCTGTGATGGCAAGGTGCCAGTGATTGGCCAGGAGCCTGCTGACATAGAGGCCTTGAAAAATATTGTGAAACAAGCAGATGCCATTGAGAAATATTTGGAGCAGTTCAAATTCCGTGATGCCCTCGCTGAGGCGATGAACTTAGCCCGTGCGGGCAATAAATACTTGGCAGATCAAGCACCCTGGAAGGTGATGAAGACAGATTTAGCTAGGGCTCAAGCCATCCTAGGTGTGGCCACACAAATTGCTGCAGCCCTCACTGTGTTGATGGATCCCTTCATGCCTCAGGTCTCTGACAAGCTCAGAGTGATGCTGGGGATGACTGCTGCTTTGCAATGGTCTGACCTTGGTGACGAAGGCCATTTAATCAAAGTCGGCACCCCCCTCGGTCAAGCGGCCTTGCTTTTTGATAAAATTGAGGATGAAGCCATGGATATTCAGCGAGCAAAGCTGGTCAAACCTTAGCCTGTCCTCACCACCCTGAATACCTTGAGCCCATGTTAGATCACATCACTTTTGATCAATTTGCTCCCTTGGATATCCATGTTGCAATGCATAAGGCTGCAGAGGCTGTCCCCAAAGTAGATTGCTTGTTGAAGCTCACCCTGGACAGAGGTTTTGATACCATGACAGTGCTTTCAGGCATTACTGAACACTTCAGTCCAGAAGAGGTGGTTGGTAAAGATGTCTGTGTGCTTACTAATTGGCCCCGTAGTTCAATGGATAGAATAGAAGTTTCCTAAACTTTCGATCTAGGTTCGATTCCTAGCGGGGCTACTAAAGCGGAATATGTGATATTTTCTTCACTATTCCGCTTTTTTATTCCCCCTGAAACCCTAGTCAATGTTGAGACATAGCAAATGGCAGGATTTAAGCCAAAAGTTCGATATAAGTCTGAGCGCAAGTTGATGTTCACGTACCCATGTGTTGATATTTTTTGAATCAAATACACCAATAATGGTATTTGTGCCAAATCAATACCTAGATCAGTTAGAATATTTTTGCATAGCGGACTTCACGCAAGCGCCACGTGCTTTGTTGAGAACCCTTTGTAAAACTTTGGGTTTTTAAGCCATTGAATAGTTTTTAGTTATTGGAAAACGAAGGAACTTTGGAGTGATTCTTGAAGAATCACAAACGATGAGAAACGGTTGTAAACAGATCATTCGCCCCTTTTTGGCTATGACAATCTTGGTGGGCATGTCCTTATCATTGCAGGGGCAGAACTGTTTTGTGAATCTCAATGCATCAGCCACCGCAATGTGCCCGGGTGATTCCATTCAGCTCATTGCCTCAGCAAGCACAGGAACGATCTTGACTTGGTCGCACAATGGGATTCCCATCCCCAGTGTGGGTTCTACCATGTGGGTCAAGCAGGGAGGTAGTTACATTGTCAATGCGTCGGATGGGGCTAGTTGCTCTGCCTTTGCGGGCATTGCCATCAATGTGGTTCCTCTGCCACCAATTGCCTACAGCATCACCGGGTCTGGTATCAGTGATTCAACGGATGCTAATGGCAACATCACCTATTACAAATGCAATGGCAATGGGCAGTTCAAGTATGACATCACGACATCAGCTTCTGATTACAGCTCCTGGTTCATTGATTACGGCGATGGATTTACCACGGGTTCTGTGGGTTCCTTCATCAATGTAATCAACCATTTCTATGCCAATGGCTGGTACCAAGCGACCATCACCTTGACCAACTCATTGGGATGTGACACGTCGCTGGTCTTCTACATCCATCAGGCAAATACGCCTCAGGTTTCCTTGACACCGATTGGTAGTTTGGCTCGATGCCGTTCGTCATCTGGTGTGGACACTGTGTGGTATAGCGTGGGCAATTTTTCAAGCAATGCTGACAGCACGACCTACGAGCTGAGCTTCAACAATGGGTCAGCAAATACCATCTACAATCATCCGCCGCCTAGCATGGTTTACGCCATCATGGATACGGGGACTTGCGCCTTGTCGAGCAATGCCTTGGTGGGGGTGATGACGGCTACCGGCCAGTTTTGTGGAAGCGACAGCGACATTGCAGATGATGTGCTATTGACAGACAAGTCCACAGCAATCATTGATGGCCTCAGTGTCTTTTGCCTGGCTGCCACAACACAGTATGCAGACAGCTCAGTATTTGCGAACACTGCTCAGCTAGTCAATGGCAGCGTTTCATGCGCTGGATCGCCCAAGCGGGTATGGACGTTGAGCCCCAATACTTTTATCCTTAGCTCTGGCCTGTTGGGCAATTTTTCTAGCAACACGTCAGACCCTAGCACATGGACCAGCGGCAGTCAAGCATTGGATGTGCAATTCACCCAAGCGGGAACCTACACATTGATTCTCTACCAAGGCCTTGAGCTTGGGGGTACCACTTGTGGCATCACCAGCGACACCTTGTCCATTGTGGTGCACCCTGTGCAGTTTGACAGCTTGCAAAGCTTTGGTTGTGACTCCACGTTTGCCAATGGACAATGGTATTACCAGTCAACAAGCCTCACTGACAGTGCCACCAGTTCAACAGGCTGTGACAGCATCACCTTTCATGAGATTGTGGTTTACCCCTCCTTTATTGACAGCACAAGCAACACCTCCTGTGGTCCGACGACATGGCAGGGCCAGAACCTTTTGACCTCAGGCATGTACCACGACTCCTTGACCAGTGTCAACGGTTGCGACTCGGTTTTGTTCATGGCTTTCAACCGCCTCTACACCAGTGGGGATACGGTCACCCTTAGCGGCTGTGATTCGCTGATTTACCAGAGCCACACCTTCACCTCAAGTGGTCAGACCTGGGACTCCTTGACGGCAGTCAATGGCTGCGATTCATTGGTGTTGTTTGATGTGAGCATTGTGAGCAGTTACCAGCTTACCCAGCAAATCAGTGATTGCCAGTCATACAGCATCAACGGGAATACGTACACTACAAGCGGCACATTCATCGACAGCTTGCTAAGCGCAGCCGGTTGTGATTCGATTGTCACGACTCTATTGACCATTCACGGGAGCACGGTGGATTCTACATGGGTTACAGCTTGTGATCAATACATCTTCCATGGCAGTATCTTGACTTCAACGGCGGTTTACAGTCAAATGTTGCAATCCGTCAATGGTTGTGATAGCAACCAGGTTTTAAGCTTGACCATTAACAATTCTGACAGCACCTGGCAGACATTGAGTGGATGCTACATGGTGAGTTATCAAGGAATAGATCATTTTTCATCTACAAACTTCAGTCTATGGCTTACCAACGCAAGGGGATGTGATTCAACCCACCACGTCATCATTGATGTGATGCCGGGACCGCAGCTTCTGCCTTTTTCTCCTGTTGAGCTTTGCTTGTCGGATCCAATCCACACACTTTCTGGCGCCAGCCCACTGGGCGGCTCCTATTTTGGCCCCTTTGTGGTCAACGGACAGTTCCACACGCCATCAGCAGCGATAGGCAGCCATGCCATAGGCTATGTGTACACCAGCTCGTCAGGATGCGTGGACACAGTGTTTTCATGGGTTGATGTGATTGGCTATTGCGAGCCACAGGTGTATGTCCCCAATGCTTTCACGCCAAATGGGGATGTGGTCAATGACTTTTTCAAGGTGTATGCTCAAGGGGTGGATAGCTTCCATGTCACCATCTATTCCAGGTGGGGTAATGTGCTCTATGAATCGGATAGCCCAGGATTCAGGTGGGATGGCAGATCCAATGGTCAAATGATGCCTATTGGCGCCTACACCTACCGGATCAATTACAGCTACACCAAGCACGGACTCACGCTCAATGAGGAGTTGGTTGGGGTGTTGCAGCTTTTGCAATAAAAACGGGGCACCTGCAGGGCGCCCCGTTAGTCAAACACAAAGTAAGTTTACTTGTCGCCTCCCAAGATGATGGGTAGACCAGCATCACCAGCGCCAATGATGACGATCTTGCTGTTCGGTGAGTCAGCCAATTCCCTAGTTGCCTCAATGCCCTTCCATTTTAGGAGGTCTGAATTGATGCCTTTGGATACGATTGTTTGGAAATCGTAGATACCTTTTGCTTCAATGCTCTTACGCTCTGCTTCCTTCATCTCTTTTGCAATACGGAACTCATATTCCTGGCTGATTTGTTCTTGCTTGAGCTTGCCTTCAATGGCTGTTTTGATGGTTGCTGGCAGCATGACTGAACGAATCAGTAAGGCATCAAGGAAGATAAAGTTTGCCTCAAGGTTCGCAGCTGTCATTTCATAAATCTCTTGCTGTATCGCCTCGCGCTTAGAGCTGTATAGCTCTTCTGGGGTGTACTTACCAATGACTTTTCTTGTAGCTGAACGCACCTCAGGAATGATGATAGTTCTAGCGTAGTTGGGACCAACTTGGTTGTGCAAGTAACCCACTTTTTCCAACTGTGGACGGTAACGGGTTGATACATCAATCTTGATTTCCAGTCCATTGCTTGACAAGACTTCCATGGTTTCCGTGGTTTCTTGCTTCTTTACATTGTAGATGGTGATTTTGTCCCAGGGGGCTTTCACGTGAAATCCCTCATTGTAAATGGTTTCGACATCTTGACCACCGCTGAACTGGTGAAAGATGGTTCCCCGCTCACCGTTGCCGATAGTGAAGAACAATGAACTGCTGAGACCTAAAAATATCAGACCGCCGAATACGAGGGTCAGAAGGGTGATGACTTTACGTGGGTTTTCCATGTGCCGAAGTTAGTGCAAGTTTAAGCCCCCTTGGTAGGCCTGAATGTTTTTCACCAAGGCATCAGCTAAGTCGTTGGGCACAGGGAAGGAAAGGATGTAATGCGCAATCCGCCACTGGCCATCACTGCCTTGGATGACCACGCCAGATCCCCGGCATTCTCCCATGTGATCGGAATCCAGGACTTCATCGAACCACCCAACGGATCCGTGCATATTGACGTGACGTGTTCGAGGGACAAAGGTCCAGGCAGATTCACCTTGGAAGAAGCGATGACTCCACTGCGCAAATTCCAAGGTGGTCCAACGTTCACTGGCATCGGTTCCCATGAAGATGGATGCGTCATTGTGCATGCTTGAGAAATAGGTCATTGAATCTGCATCGCTGGCTGCTTGGTGCCAGTTGTCGACGAGGGCATTGATGCTGGCAGTGATAACCATGTCAACGTCATCGCCGTGGGAGCTAGTATTGTCAATGGGTTGGCAGGCGTTGATTGTTATTGCTAGACTGAACAGGATCATCCAAGGAGTTTGCATAGTTGTGGGTGTTATGGTTGGCTTCAATTTTGACCTAAGTTAGCGCCATGAAAAAGATTATGGCACTTGTGTTCATGCTAACCTTGATTCAGTGCACTCGTCAAACATCTGTTGTTCAAGTCATGAGTCATGGCGGTATAGAGCGAGAGTACCTCTACCATGCTAAAGAGGACTTGCCAGTCAATGCGCCACTTGTGATGGTTTTGCATGGATTCATGGGCGATGCAAGGGGTCTGCAGTCCTACACAGGAATGAACCAGATAGCTGATGAGAATGGTTTTGCAGTCGTGTACCCCTCTGGCACCTATACCCCTCAGGGAGATAGTTATTGGAATGCAAACTTGCTGTATCCGCCCGTGGATGATGTAGGTTTCCTAACCACATTGGTCCAATTCTTACAAGTTAAACACGACCTCAATCCACAAAGAACCTTTGTATGCGGTATGTCTAACGGCGGATTCATGAGCTATACTTTAGCCTGTCAATCCTCGGAGGTTTTCCGCGCCATGGCATCAGTTACGGGCACCATGTCAGGAGGAGATTGGGCATCATGCCAGCCCACAAGACCAATCCCTGTGCTTCAGATTACGGGCATCAGTGACAATATCGTGCCGCTCGATGGCAGTCTGGCCTCTGCTTATGGATTTAGCGGTGCGCCTCACCAAGATAGCATCATGCAGATGTGGGCAAGTCTTAATGGATGTACAACCAGGGACTCTAGTTTCATTCCTAACTCAACCCACGCCATCACTTTCAAGGGAGCAAGCAATGGCCATGAGGTGTGGCATTACACGATTGAAGACATGGGTCATGAGTGGCCAGGTACTTTGGTCATCAAGTCGCCTAGAGACTATTACCCCTATGGGACTGTTGCAAGTGAGGTTATTTGGGATTTTTTCAGTCGCTATTGACCGTTCATCCGTCCGGACTGCCTTATTTTTGCGCCACAAATTGGCCCCGTAGTACAATGGATAGTATATAGGTTTCCGGAACCTGAGATCTAGGTTCGATTCCTAGCGGGGCTACTACATGCAACAACTGTGAGAGCGTTGTCCTTTCATATGCAGGACACCAAAAAGGCAAACTTTCAACGCCATGCCTTAAATTCGTTCCATGCCTCAAGCCATCTTGAACCCATCCCCGATATTTATCCTTGGTTGCCACAAGTCTGGCACCAGCTTGATGCGTTCCTTGTTTGATGGCCATCCGGACTTGAAGGTTATTCCCTTTGAGAGCCATGTGATGGCATTGATGGGTGAACAAGTGCTGTACGATTACCGCAAGCAGGAGGCAATGCCTCAAGCAGACTTCAAGGCCAATTTGCTTCAACTGTTAAGGCAGTATGCATCATCCAAGGACCGAACGGCTGATGCCATGCTTAGTGATGACATGGACGTCAGCTCAGCGCAACAATTTACCGCGTCGGCCGACCAACCAACCAATGTGAAAGAGGCCCTTCAGTTGATTGTTGACTGTCTGCCACATGTGTTCCCGCAAGGCAGATTCACCCATAAGCCGAGTAGATTGGTTGAGAAGTCGGTGGAGCATCATGGGTTCATTGACGAGTTACATCGGGCTTTCCCCGATGCACAATTCATTCACTTGATCAGAAACCCATACGCCAATGTGGTTGGTTTGAGGAAATTTAAGGCAAAGATCCAGGGCTACCCGCTTTTCCATAGGGTGATGAGTTCGATTCAGTCCAGCATGGATGTTGCCATGGATCAAGGTATCAGCAAGAACAAAAACCATCATGTGATCCGCCATGAGGACCTTGTTCAGCGCCCTGAGCAAACCATGCAAGCCTTAGCTAAGGCTGTCAATCTTTCTTGGGATGAGTGTCTGTTAAGTCCATCAGTGATGGCGGAGCCATGGTCTGGCAATAGCAGCCATGGCCAAACAAAAGGCATTGATGCATCCAAGGTTGACGCGTGGCAGACACAGATTCATGCCTTTGAGTCATGGCAGGTGAACAGAAAGCTAAATCAACAACGAAAGGCGTTCAACTACCCCAGGTTTCAGGCAAGGGGCTTTACCTTGAGCAAGGTCCAGGGGGAGTCTTGGTCCAGGTTTGTATACAACCGATTGAGGTCGTTGATCGGCTGAGAAGATCAAGCAAGGGGAGAAGGAAAGACTGAAGGCTCAGTCTTCAGCCTTTTCAAGTGCCTCAATGCGAGACTTACAGTCATTCAGTTCAGATGTCACTTGTTCCAAGGATGCATTAGCGCTACGGGCCTTGCTTTCTGCATGGCTTGCACGCTGGTTGGCAGCTTGAAGTTCAGTCTTCACTTTTTTCAGATTCTGCTCCATGCTGTACAAGTCTTTTTGGTCCATGTTTTGTATCCAGAAGCTGTATAGGGCGTAGCATGCGATGGCTGCAATGGCTAGCAAGCGAAATAAATCACCATAGGAATGAAAGGATGGAATGAGTAGCGTTGCACCATAGCCTAATAGGACAATGGCTCCAGCGCCTAAAATGATGCGTTCAACGATGTTTGATTTCATGGGTGCGTATTAGGTCTTGAAAGTATGAAATTGTTCTTGATATTAGGCCATGGCTTTTTTATGCGACCTTAGGCCCTGAAATTTCAACCCTCGATAAGCTTTCCTTATGAATCAAGTCTTGCGCTGGTCACTGCTTGTGGCTCTTTCCGGTTTCCTTTTTGGTTTTGATACGGTGGTCATCAGTGGCGCCAATGAGCCAATCAAAGAACTCTGGGGTACGTCCGGATGGTTCCACGGAACCTTCATCATGTCAATGGCTTTATGGGGGACGGTCATTGGTGCACTCTTTGGCGGCAGGCCTTCGGATGCCTGGGGCAGGAAAAGAACCTTGTGGTGGATCGGCTTGCTCTTTTTCATCTCTGCAGTTGGCTCTGCATTGGCATGGGGCCCCTATGCTTTTTCGTTTTTCCGATTCATTGGCGGGCTTGCCGTGGGCGCTAGCTCAGTGACGGCACCGACCTACATTTCTGAGATTTCTAACGCCAAAAACAGGGGCCGGTTTGTTGCCTTGTATCAGTTCATGCTGGTATTTGGCATCCTCGTCGCCTACATCAGTAACTACTTGTTGGATGGCATAGGTGGTGACTTAGACTGGCGCTGGATGATGGGTGTGGAGGCGATTCCAGCCCTTGCTTTCACGATTTGGTTAAGGCAAGTTCCGGAAAGTCCAAGGTGGTTGGCTTTGTTCAAGCAAGACACAAATGAAGCAAAGGCTATCCTCTGTGAGATTGCTGACACAAAGGATGAAGCAGATGACCTGTTGATTGACATACTAAAGACTGAGAAGCAATCCGGAAAGGGAAGTGTGCTCTTCAGCAAGAAGTACAAGAAGCCTTTGATGTTGGCCTTCCTTCTGGCGATGTTTAATCAGTTGTCTGGCATCAACTTCATTCTGTATTACGCCCCTGAGATTCTTGAGAATGCGGGCTTTGGCGGGTCAGAATCTTTGTTGTCAACGGTTGCAATCGGTGTAGCCAACTTGCTGTTCACCATCGTTGGCATGAGTTTGATTGATCTGGCAGGCAGAAAGCAGTTGATGATCATTGGGTCAATCGGCTATATTCTATCTCTAGCTCTGGTGTCCTATGGCTTTTACACGGGTGCAAGTCCCCTTTTCAATCTAACCTTCATTCTCACGTTCATTGCGTCTCACGCTATTGGACAAGGCGCGGTGATATGGGTCTTCATTGCTGAGATATTCCCCAACAATGTCAGGGCCAATGGCCAAGCATGGGGGTCTGGAACACATTGGGTTTTTGCAGCCTTGATCACCCTGTTTGGCGCAGTGGTCAATGATGCATTCCCTAGCGGATGGGGCATTTTTGCTTTCTTCTCAGGGTTCATGGTTATTCAACTACTCTTTGTGATTTTCTTGATGCCTGAGACTAAGGGCAGAAGCCTTGAGGATATAGAGAAGGAGATGGTGGGAGAAGATTGATTAATTTTTGGTATCCCAGGAATTGAGCAACTGTTGTTGTATTAGAACCTTGAATGCATGAAGTTTATGCCTTCTAATTTGTTGACTAACTAAGATTTATGCAATGAGTAAAATAAAGCCAACTCTAGTCGTGTTAGCCGCAGGAATGGGTAGCCGTTACGGAGGATTGAAGCAATTAGATACATTCACTGAGAGCGGAGCAACGATCATTGACTTTTCAATTTATGATGCGCTGGATGCTGGATTTGAGCAGATCGTATTTATCATCAGAAGACCTTTTGAAAAAGAATTTAAAGCTCTTTTTAGCAAAAAGTTAGAAGGAAGAGCACAAGTTGATTATGTGTTTCAAGAAATTGACGATGTTCCAGAAAAATACCAGAATTTGGAAAGAACAAAACCTTGGGGAACGGCTCACGCACTTCTAATGGCAAAAGATGTTTTGAAGGACAATTTTGCTGTAATCAATGCAGATGATTTTTACGGTAAGGAAGCTTTTAGCCTAATGGCAGACACTTTAAGAAAAACAGATAGAGAGTCATACCATTTTACTATGATTGCCTATTCTCTGAAGAACACAGTCTCAGAACATGGATTTGTATCTAGAGGAGAATGCCAAGTCAATGATTCAGGTTTTCTGACGGATGTGATAGAAAGGGTTCATATTGAAAAGGTAGATGGTCAATTATTAAGGAAAGACGAGGATGGCAAGTTGGTCCCAATTGATGAAAACACGGTAGTTTCAATGAATTTTTGGGGTTTTACACTAAAGTATTTTGAATTTGCAGATGAGCTTTTTGACAAGTTTTTAGAAAAAAATAAAGAGAACATCAAGGCTGAATTCTATATTCCATTGGTAGTCAGTGAAACCTTGAAATCGGGAAAATCAACCGTTGAGGTTCTAAAATCAAATGCAAAATGGTTTGGAGTTACCTATAAAGAGGACAAGGCGATGGTGAGTAAGGGAATTGATCGTCTATTAAAGAAGAATATATACCCATCTAAACTTTGGTGAAATGGATATTCAACAATTAAAAGAGGCATTTAAGCAGTTTGACCATAAGTCAAATTATGCTTCACATAAGGAATTAGCATCGGGTCATATTAACGACACTTTCTTAATAGCAACTGATAGGAATCAATTTTTTGTATTACAAAAAATAAACCATGGTGTTTTTAAGGATGTGCCAGGTCTTGTCAATAACAAAGTCAATGTAAGTAAACACCTTTTAGAAAAATTAAAACATTTATCTAAGCGCGAATTAAAACGCAGGGTCTTGTGTTTTGTGCCTGCAATAGATAATAAATCGTATTACCTAGATCCAAACGGAAATTATTGGAACATGATGGTTTACATTGATGACAGTATAACCTTTGAGACGGTATTCAATGAAAATATCGCTTATGAAGGAGGAAAATTAATTGGTGATTTTTTAAACTTGACCGGAGATTTTGATGCGTCACAATTGATGGAAGTGATTCCTAAATTTCATGACATGTCCTTTCGATTCTTGCAATTTGAAGAGTCTTTAGAAGTCGCGACAGATGAAAGACTGCAATTAGCGAAGCAATGCATAGATTCTGTTTGGGGCTTAAAAGACGAAATGCATACCATTCAAAGATTAAAGGAATCGGGTCAAATAAAAATCAGGGTTACCCATAACGACACTAAAATTTCCAATGTGCTGTTTGATGCAAACAATAAGGGCCTTTGTGTCATTGATACGGACACTATCATGCCTGGAATCGTACACTATGATTTTGGAGATGCAATACGAACAATTTGCAATACTGCTGCTGAGGATGAAAAGGATTTGAGTAAAGTGAGTTTCAACCTTTCATACTACAAAGCATATGTTCGGGGCTTTTTAGAAGAAGTTGAATCAGAATTAACGCCTGTTGCAATTAAACATCTTCCATTGGGCGTTAAAACAATGATCTTTATTATGGCCCTTCGTTTTTTAACCGACTTTTTAAACGGAGATACTTATTATAAAACAGCGTATTCAAACCATAACTTGGATCGATCTAAAAATCAATTCAAATTGATTGAAAGCTTGATGGAGAATTTTGATCAAATGGAAATTTCAAGTACAGAATAAAAAAATTACAACGTTGCATGTTGTTGGTGAATCTCCGGAAGAAGCCATTGCATTGTTGTCACGAATAAACCACTTAACAGTCAATTACACATGTCACAAACTAAACCAAGTAACTTAGTAGCTATTGCAATTATAGCGGGCTTATTCTTCATTTTTGGATTTGTCACATGGATTAATGGTGCGTTGATTCCGTTCATGAAGACCATCAATGAACTAACAGATGCACAATCCTATTTAGTGGCCTCAGCATCCTATATTTCATTTGTTGTAATGGCTTTGCCAGCTTCATATATTTTAAATAAAATAGGCTACAGAAGCGGAATGGCCTTGGGCTTATTTATCATGGCAATTGGCGCTTTGGTGTTTATTCCAGCGGCGGAAGCAAGAACCTATTGGGTCTTTTTAACAGGCATTTTCATACAAGGAGTTGGTATGACCATTTTGCAAACGGCAGCGAACCCTTATATCACCATACTAGGTCCAATTGAAAGTGGGGCTAAGCGTATTGCCATTATGGGAATCGCAAATAAAACTGCAGGGGCATTGGGTTCGTTAATATTTGGTGCCTTGCTGCTATCGGGAATTGATGAAGTAAAGGAAAAATTAGGAACGGTTTCTTTGGAAGAGAAGAATCAATTATTAGATAGCATGGCTGACAGTGTATTTGTGCCCTATTTGGTTATGGCACTTGTATTGTTGGTTTTAGGTTTGCTAATTAGAAAAGCACCGCTTCCAAATGTAGAAGCGAAGCCGTTAGAGGAAGCCAATGAAGGAGAGGACTCTAAAACAAGTATTTTCCAGTTTCCACATTTGTGGTTAGGGGTCCTGACATTATTTGTTTACGTAGGCGCTGAGGTGATTGCTGGAGATACAATCATTGCCTATGGAATTTCCTTAGGAATTCCAGCAGAAGACGCAAAATTCTTCACGACACTTACCCTGATGGCCATGGTAGCAACCTATGCAGCAGGTGTCTTTTTAATACCAAAATACATTAAACAGGGAACAGCGCTAATACTTAGTGCGATATCAGGAATAATCCTTAGTGTTTGCATATTAATGACTACAGGGTTGACGTCTGTTTTGTTTGTGGCAGCCTTAGGCATCTCTAATGCACTCGTCTGGCCAGCAGTTTGGCCTTTGACATTAGATGGCCTGGGTAAATTCACGAAGACAGCATCTGCCTTGTTGATTATGGCAATCTCTGGAGGTGCTATTATACCCCCCTTGTACGGAAGGTTAGTGGATTCAAATAAACTTGAATTGATTGCATCTGGAGTGAGTGAGGCAGAAGCATTGTCAACAAGTTCTACAGGTAGCTATTGGATTTTAATTCCGTGTTATGTCATCATATTATACTTTGCCTTATGGGGAAGGAAATTGGGTAGAAAAATGCAATAAAAAGTAAAAACGGTTACACTTTATAAAAGTATAACCGTTTTATTGTTTTAGTAGCGGGGGCAGGACTCGAACCTACGACCTTCGGGTTATGAGCCCGACGAGCTACCAACTGCTCCACCCCGCGATATGACGGCAAATTTACATCAAAACAAATAGATGATTGCATCTAATGCCCCTTTCTTTTAGGTAATTCTGTTTTGATGGACCCTTCCTTTCGTATCAAAGTATGGGTTACATTCACAACGTAAACAGGTCTAGCATTAAAAGCCCTTCCAAACTGAAGGCCTGGAAAAACCGTATAATTTTAAGCAGACCTTATGAATAGACAACTATTTCTTAAAAGCCTCCTTGGTGGAGCTGCTTTTGTAGCATTGCCCCGAGGCCTAGCAGGTAGTGAGCTAGGAGACGCACTGAACTCAAGCATTGCTGATTTAAAACGACCCACCACAGGATCTATGATAGGTTACGCTGATTCGCCTATTGTTCAAGTTCGAATTGGCATTGTGGGACTTGGCAATAGAGGCTACACCCTTTTGCAAATGCTGGCCCACGATATCGAACAAGGCAACTGTCAAATCACTGCCATCTGTGACCTGAATGCAGATTATGTGTCGCGCGCATCAACTTGGCTGTCATCCTACCAGACAAGCAAAGCCATGGAGGTTGTTGGAAACAAGGACGCATGGGAAGCCGTGGCGAAATCAGACGATGTTGACCTGTTGCTGATTGTCACCCCTTGGGAATGGCATACCCCCATGGCAGTGATGGCCATGGAGTCAGGCAAGCATGTTGCCATGGAAGTGCCAGCAGCCCATACCCTTGATCATTGTTGGGAGCTTGTAAGCGTTGCAGAGAAGACACAACGCCATTGCATCATGATCGAAAACTGTTGCTACAATGACGAAGAACTGTGGGTCTTGAACATGATTGAATCGGGTGTCTTTGGTGACATCACCCATGCAGAAGGCGCCTATTTGCATGACCTCAGAGCGCACATGCTGTCAAGTGACTACTACCAAGACCAATGGCGATTGCAGCACCACCGTGTGCGAAATGGCAACTTCTACACCACCCATGGGCTCGGACCCATTGCGATGTACCTGGGAATTGGTCGAGGTGATCGCTTTGAACATCTCACATCCATGAGTTCGCGTGAAAAGAACCTGTCGGATGCCTTCAATGCCTCTTCAGGTCTTGATTCGTCTGAATTTGCTTGTGGAGACATGAACAACACACTGATGAAAACCCAGAAAGGCAAAACAGTCCTGCTGCAGTTTGATGTCCATACGGCGAGACCGTATTCACGCATCAACAAAGTTGTTGGTACCTCAGCCGTGCACGATGGCTACCCCAGTCGTCTGTATGTCGACAAAGGTGAATTGGTTTACTGGGGTCACAAATGGTTAAGTGAGAGCGAACGGGCAGAATACCAATCACGCTACCGTCATCCCATGCTAGAAAAACTGGATGCCATCAAAGCCAAATACAAACAAGGGCATGGCGGCATGGACTTCGTGATGATGCATCGCTTGGTACGCTGCATGAACCTGGGGCAACCCTTGGATCTCAACGTTTATGATGGGGCTTTATGGAGTGCCGTCTCTCCTTTGTCAGAAATGTCGGTAGCCATGCATGGTCAACGCGTTGATGTACCCGACTTCACCGGTGGAGCAGGGGATGATTCACGGCCATTGGAAATCATGCGTGAAATTGGGTGAATGGAGGCGTGATATAGCAGCTTGACTTGTCGGAATTCATGGCTTATAGACCATGGAATAGCAGTTCACGTGAATAGCAAGTAATCGCGTACATACTCAGGTCTTTATCCCGACCTTTGCCGCATGTCAAAAATCCATAAATCGTCCTTTGTCAACATCATTGGTCATCCCAATGTAGGCAAGAGTACCCTGGCGAATGCCCTGGTAGGAAAGCGCTTGAGCATCATCACGCCCAAAGCACAGACCACCAGGCATCGCATCTTTGGGATACTGAACGGGGAGACAGAAAATTTTGATTACCAGTTGGTATTCTCAGACACCCCGGGCGTCTTGATTCCAGCCTACGCCCTGCAAGAGTCGATGCTAGATGCCGTTCACAGCTCAAAAGACGATGCAGACGTCTTCCTGTATGTGGTTGAATTGGGCGAAGGGCCATTGAAGCATGAAGGCCTTTATAAGCACCTGCAAACCACCGATGTGCCTGTTTTGCTTTTGTTGAATAAGGTCGACTTGCATGACCAGGAGACACTTGAAAATGAATCAGCTTTATGGGCTGAGCGTTTGCCAAAAGCAGAAATCATTCCCATGTCAGCAAAAACAGGATTCAACCTTTCCTATGTTTTGAAGCGCTTGCTGGAGCTTTCGTCCGAGGGGCCAGCCTACTTTGACAAAGACCAGCTGACTGATCGAAGCGATCGATTCATCTGCTCAGAATTCATTCGTGAACAGATACTGAACCGCTACAAAAAAGAAGTGCCTTACTCCGTTGAGGTCGATGTGGATTCCTTCAAAGACGAGCCAAAGATTTTACGCATACGTGCCATATTGGTTGTGGCTCGCGAATCACAAAAAGGCATTTTGATCGGGCACAAAGGCGTGGCATTGAAAGCCGTTGGCACCGCTGCACGCCGTCAACTTGAATTATTCTATGGCAAACAGGTTTACTTAGAGCTCTTTGTCAAAGTCAATAGCAACTGGAGAAATGATCCAGAGAAACTTAAACGATACGGATACTGATGAAGCCACTTGTCGCCATAATCGGCCGCCCCAATGTGGGCAAATCCACACTCTTTAACCGTCTGGTCCAAAGGCGTGAAGCCATTGTAGACCCTACAGCGGGTGTGACGCGTGACCGTCACTATGGCCATGCAGAATGGGCAGGACGCTCCTTTGCATTGGTTGATACCGGTGGTTGGATCGAAGGATCTGATGACATATTTGAAGGGGAAATTCGCCGCCAGGTAGAGGTTGCCTTGGAAGAGTGCAACTTCATCTTGTTTCTGGTTGATGTTGAAGCAGGCATCACCCATGATGATCAAGAAATCGCGCGATTGCTTCGCAAGCAATCCAAGCCAATTGTCTTGATCGCCAACAAAACTGACACCCATGAACGCATGGCGCAGGCTGCTGAGTTCTATTCCTTGGGGTTTGGCGAGCCAATGACCGTCAGCTCCATCAATGGACTGGGAACTGGAGATGCCCTGGACGCCTTGGTGGCTCACTTTCCCGAACCTGGATCAAACGATGAAATTGATCCCTTTGAAGGCAAGCCAAGGTTGGCGATTGTAGGCCGTCCTAACGTGGGGAAATCCTCCATCACCAACGCTTTGTTTGAGGAGGAAGTTAGCATCGTAACCGACATCGCTGGAACCACAAGAGATACGGTCAATAGCCACTTCAATAAATTTGACATGGACTTTGTCCTGCTAGACACGGCAGGCATGCGTAAAAAAGGTAAGGTCAATCAAAACCTGGAATTTTATTCCAACATGCGTACGGTGCGAACCATTGAAGACTCTGATGTCTGCATGCTCGTCATCGATGCAACCCAAGGGTTTGAAAGTCAGGATCAAAACATCCTGCATGTCATCCTGACCAACAAAAAGGGTCTGGTTGTCGTGATCAACAAATGGGATTTGGTTTCTAAAGACACCCACACCATGAAAACATTTGAGGAACAGGTTCGCATAAAAATGCGTCCCTTTGTTGACGTCCCCATCATCTTCACCTCAGCAATCTCAAAACAGCGTGTATTGAAAGCCGTTGAGACGTGCATGGAAGTGCAATCACGCCGATCAACCCGCCTTGGCACCTCCAAACTCAATGACATCATCTTGCCCATTGTCAAGGAGCGCCCTCCACCCATGTACAAAGGCAAGATTGTAAAAATTAAATTCATTTCGCAGCTTCCAACCAAGCGTCCACAGTTTGTTTTGTATTGCAATATGCCACAGTATGTGAAGGAGCCTTATGAGCGATTTGTTGAAAATCAGTTCCGCAAACACTTCGATCTCACGGGCATTCCTATTGATCTGTATTTTAGGAAAAAGGTCTAAAATTGACCATAATCAAACAAAAAAGGCGCTAAAAGCGCCTTTTTTGATGAAAAACTGTCAAATTGACAATAGTTAACAAGCAGAGAATATGAGGGCAATCAATCAGCTGTTGCCAATCGGAAAGCCTCCTCCATGGAGCTGGACTTGGTGATGTTTTCCACACTGTCATCTCGTTGAATCTTTCCAGCCTTGATGAAGATCACCCGATCACACATCGCTTCCACTTCTTGCATGACGTGGGTACTCAGTATCACGGTTTTGTCCTTACCAATGGCCATGATCAACTCCCTGATGGAAGTTAATTGATTGGGGTCAAGGCCAGTCGTTGGCTCATCTAGAATGAGCACATCCGGGTCATGCATGAGGGCTGCTGCCAGGCCCACGCGTTGGCGGTAACCCTTGGAGAGCTCTTTAATCTTCTTGTGCTGTTCAGGCTCAAGCCCCACCTTACGGATGGTATCTGTGATCTTGTTTTTGTCTTGCTTGTGAATCTTAGCTACAAACTGGAGAAACGCTACCACATGCATGTCAGGGTAAAGCGGGTTGTGTTCAGGTAGGTAGCCAATCCGTTGACGAACCATCAGGCTGTTGTCCTGCGTGTCCATTCCGCAAACCAAGGCTTCCCCTTCGCTTTGTGGTAAATAGGATGTGAGAATCTTCATCAAAGTAGATTTCCCTGCGCCGTTAGGACCTAAAAGCCCGACAATCTGCCCCTTAGGAATTTCAAATGACACCTGATCCAAGGCTTTTTGTTGGCCGTAGGATTTACTTAAGTTCTTAACGTGAATAGACATCTGATGGGGCTATTTATTGTACCAAACGGGTGACACAGCCATGCCAACTACCGCAGCCACCGTCGCATGGAGTTTTGCTTGCCGATTGTAACAATACAAGTAAGTTGGGTCATTGAAGTATGCAGCATTGGGACTGTGGAGGACCACTTTCCAGTCGTCCTTTGGTCGGTAGTTCTTCAAAAGATCATACCCGACAGCTAGCGGTCCAAAGATGCCTCCTGCAAGAAGGTTGTTGAAGATCCGGCCTCTGAGGCGAGCGTCATTGCTTGCAGCCACGCAAAGTTTGCTGGGATCATCGTTGTTGCCTGCGATCTTATCTAGGCCAACAAAAGCAATGTCACTCAACGGAATAACAAAGGTGTTGTTGTCTGCCTTGAAGGTGAGGTTGCGCTTGCTTGCCCTGATCACCTCGCCAGAAAAGGCCTTGCCAGAGTTGAGGATAAGCACATCCATGGCTTCCAATGGAAACAAGCTTAAGGCAAAGAGAAAGGTCACTATTTTTTTCATGAAATGGCATTATTGAAACAATGGTTAGGATTTCTTGCTGAGACCATAGACCATGCCAAATTTAACCCGATAACTTTGTTACGATGAGATAACTTTGTCGCGATGAATGGACTTGTGCTAAAATCTACTGGATCATGGTATCACCTCATGCTCGATGACGGCAATAAGGTGGATGCACGGCTGCGCGGAGCCCTTCGGTTGGCGGGAAGTAAAAGTACCAATCCAGTGGCAGTAGGCGATAAGGTGATGGCAAAGCCAGAGGTTGATGGGCGCTGGGTCATCCATGAAATCTTGTCTCGAAGCAACCATTTGATTCGTCGATCGGTGAACCTCAGCAAACGCACACAGGTCATTGCAGCCAACATGGATCAAGCAGTTTTAATCTGTACCATCGCAGAACCCAAAACCCTTTACGGATTCATGGATCGCTTTCTGGCCACAACGGAAGCCTATGACATCCCAGCTGTCATTGTCTTCAACAAGATTGATCTCTGTGGTGAAGCCGCCATGGAAGAGTTGCAATACAGGGAGGCTGCCTATGGCGCTGCGGGCTACCCATGCCTTCGCGTCTCAGCTGTCACGGGAGAAGGCTTGGAGGCCATGGTTGACTTGCTGAGAGGAAAGGTCAGCTTATTGAGTGGCCATTCCGGTGTGGGGAAATCCACCCTGGCCAATGCCATCCAGCCAGGGCTAGACCTGCGCACCACAGAAATATCAGCAGCTCATGGTCAAGGCCTGCACACCACCACATTTGCACAGATGCACCCTTTGGATGTTGGAGGCTATGTGATTGATACCCCGGGAATTCGGGGATTTGGCTTGGTGAACATGGAATCTGCAGAAATCAGCCACTACTTCCCAGAAATTTTTGCCATGAAGGACGATTGCAAATTTAGCAACTGCCTGCATGCAGAAGAGCCTTCGTGCGCAGTGCGTTCAGCGGCAGAGGAAGGCAAATTGGCACCCACCCGTTACCGGTCTTACCTCAGCATGCTTTCAGGGGATGAGCTGGATGAAGTCTACCGCCAAGACCATCACGGACCAGATTCAGGTTCATGAGGGTGGTGGTTCAACGCGTTCTGTCCGCCTCAGTTGCTGTTGACGGCAAGCCCCATGCCTCCATTGGCAAAGGTTTGTTGGTCCTGGCTGGATGGGAGTCCAACGAATCGCCATCAGACCTGACCTACATCGCGCAGAAAGTTAGTAAAATGCGGATCTTTGATGACATTGATGGCCTGATGAATCGTTCCGTCATGGACATGGAGGGTGACATCCTGGTCATTTCCCAGTTCACCCTGCATGCCAGCACCAAAAAGGGCAACCGCCCGAGCTATTACAAGTCTGCCCCGGGTCTTGAGGCAGAGCCACTGTATGAAGCCTTTCTGGATGAACTGTGGCATACCTGCAACCGCCCAGTTAAATCAGGGAAGTTTGGCGCAGATATGACCATCACACTCACCAACGATGGCCCGGTAACCATCACCATTGACTCAAAAAACAAGGAATGATGACAACAGATAGCAGAACCCCAACTTCAGACAATGCACCCATCAAAAGTTTGCAACGTGACGTAGATCAATGGATAGCAGACTTTGGTGTGCGTTACTTCAATGAACTCACCAACATGGCACAGCTTAGTGAAGAGGTGGGCGAAGTAGCACGGATTATTGCCCGTCGCTATGGCGAGCAGTCAGAGAAGCCCTCCGATGCGAAGGCGGACCTTGGTGAGGAACTCTCAGATGTCCTCTTTGTCGTGCTTTGCCTGGCCAATCAAACAGGCACTGACCTTCAAGCAGCCTTCGATCGCCGCATGACAGCTAAGGGTGTCAGAGACAAAGACCGCCATCAGAACAACCCTAAGTTGCTTTGATAGGGTAATTGTCCCCCTGTTTGAGGTGGCTCTGGTTATGTTGCAAGGCGTATCCTGCTTACCTTTGAGCCCTTAACAATTACCCCATGCGTCAAGACCTCTTTGTATCCCCCGATTATTACCAACTCGATGACCTGCTTAGCGATGAGCAAAAAATGGTTCGTGATGCGACCAGAGAATGGGTCAAGCGCGATGTGAGTCCCATCATTGAGGATTACGCACAGCGCGCTGCCTTCCCTGAGCAATTGGTGAAGGGACTGGCAGAGATTGGGGCTTTTGGTCCCTACATCCCCGAGGAGTATGGCGGTGCTGGCCTGGATCAAATGAGCTATGGCTTGATGATGCAAGAAATTGAGCGTGGCGATTCAGGGGTTCGATCAACCTGTTCCGTGCAATCATCCTTGGTGATGTACCCGATCTATGCCTATGGATCTGAGGAGCAGCGCATGCGTTTTTTGCCAAAGTTGGCAAGCGGAGAGTACCTGGGAAGCTTTGGTCTCACAGAGCCAGACCATGGTTCCAACCCCAGCGGCATGACCACCCACTTTGAAGACAAAGGGGATCACTACTTGCTCAATGGCGCAAAAATGTGGATATCTAATTCACCTTTTTGCCATGTAGCTGTGGTATGGGCAAAGGATGAAAAGGGACGCATTCATGGTTTGATTGTGGAACGCGGCATGGAAGGATTCACCACCCCTGAAACCCACAACAAGTGGAGCTTGCGAGCGAGTTCCACCGGCGAATTGGTCTTCAATAACGTCAAGGTCCCCAAGCATAACCTGCTACCTGGAAAGTCGGGCCTTGGTGCGCCACTGGGCTGCTTGGATTCTGCGCGCTACGGCATTGCCTGGGGCGCCATTGGTGCAGCCATGGACTGCTATGACACAGCGTTGAGGTATTCCAAAGAGCGAGTCCAGTTTGGTAAACCCATTGCGGGCTTCCAGCTTCAGCAAAAGAAATTGGCAGAGATGATCACGGAGATCACCAAGGCTCAACTTTTGACCTACCGATTGGGTCAATTGAAAAATGATGGCAAGGCGACCTCTCCTCAGATCTCCATGGCTAAACGCAACAACGTAGACATGGCATTGACCATTGCTAGAGATGCCCGTCAAATGCTAGGTGGCATGGGAATCACTGGTGAATACCCCATCATGCGTCACATGATGAACTTGGAGTCAGTGGTGACCTACGAAGGCACCCATGACATTCATTTGCTGATTACCGGCATGGATGTCACCGGCATTGCAGCATTCAAATAGATAGCTCAAGCCCCCCCCCTTGATAAGGCAGAAGATGGCGTTAACCAGTCATACGCTTTTCATAGGCCAGGCGTTTATCACCATCATCTAGATAAATGACTCCACAATAGGTGTACTTTAACTGCTTAAGCAAACCTTGCATGGCTAGATTGTCTTGATGCGTATCGATACGCATTGAATCTATATGGTTTTTTAAGAGTAGCTGTTCACACTGCTCAAAAATGAATTTTGCAACGCCTTTATTTCTGAATTTACTGGAAACAGCCATTCTGTGTATGACCCCATACGTTGCATTGGCTTTGGTTATCCAGCTCCCTTCAATAGTCATGTAAGTTGATTCCTTTCTTGTAGAGAACATTGCTGTTCCGATAAGGGTTGAATCGTTTGATGCGACGACAAAGCTTTCATTATTCAGTATGTCTCTATGCATAGCTGCTTCGTTTGGATAGCCATTTTGCCATTGATCAATGTGATGACTAGCTAAAAACCCTTGAGCCTCTTCAATGATTCTCATTATTGGAGCGAGCTCTTTTTTTTTTGCCTTTAAGAATCTCATCAATGAATGTTTAATGCTGAATAAATTTAAATAAAAAAGCCCCTTCTGAAGAAGAGGCCATGCTGAAAGGGTTGCTGACTTTGTTGATATCTCAGTAGAGGTAGCCTTCAAAAGGGAAGCGCTTGCCGTGGATGGCTCCTGCCATGCGGTACAATGACTCCCTCAGGCTGTCAAAGTTGTCCTTGGTCGTGGCAGAGATGAAGATGGAGTCATCATCCAGCTCGTTGTTCCATCGACCGATGACGTCTTCCAAAATGGGTGTGAAGCCCTCTTCGTTTGTTTTGCCTTTCCATAAATCCACTTTATTGAACACTGTCAAGGTGGGTTTGTTGTCCGCATTGATGTCGACCAACACCTTGTTCACGGCTGCCATGTGACCCTCATAACTCTCATGCGATACGTCCACCACATGAATAAGCATGTCGGCTTCACGCACCTCATCCAAGGTGGATTTGAAGGACTCAATCAGCTGCGTAGGTAGCTTGCGAATGAAGCCCACTGTGTCTGTCAGCAAAAATGGCAAATTGCCGATCACGATTTTTCTTACGGTGGTATCCAGGGTGGCAAACAGCTTGTCTTCTGCGAGTACATCTGTTTTACCCAATGAGTTCATCAAGGTAGATTTTCCAACGTTTGTGTAGCCAATCAAGGCCACGCGAACCAAGGCGCCGCGGTTGCCCCGCTGGCTTGCCATCTGCTTGTCAATCTTTGTCAGCTTTTTCTTGAGCAAGGTGATTTTCTGGGTAATGAGTCGCCTGTCCGTCTCAATCTGTGATTCACCAGGCCCCCGCATGCCAATGCCACCTTTTTGCCGTTCCAAGTGGGTCCACAATCGTGTGAGTCGAGGCAAGAGGTATTGGCATTGCGCCAGTTCAACCTGTGTGCGGGCATAGGAGGTCCGTGCGCGAGCTGCAAAGATGTCCAAGATGAGGTTGGTCCGATCCAAGATTTTGATGTCCAACACTTTTTCAATGTTCTTCATCTGCGATGGCGTCAGCTCATCGTCAAAGATGGCGAGATCAATGTCGTGCTCATCAATGAAATCTTTGATTTCCTGGATCTTTCCACTTCCAAGGAAAGTGGAACTGTCAGGTCGTTCAAGCTTCTGCGTGAAGACCCCTTTCGTCTCTGCCCCTGCGGTGTAGGCCAGAAATTCCAGTTCCTCCAAGTACTCTTTGGATTCGGCGTCATCTTGCTTCTGGGTGACAACCCCGATCAAGATGCAGGTTTCCTGCTTGACATCCCAAGTGGTAATTTTTTCTATCATCTATGCTTAGAACAACTTGTCCCATGGTGTGACAGCCAACATCAAAGCAAGCCCAAGACCCATGTAGCGGATCAATGCTTTGCGTTTGTTGTTGTCGCCTTCTGCGCGTTTGAACTTCATGCGGCCTAGTGTGAATAATAGAACGGATAGGATCATGGTGCTTGGGTGCTCGATGACAAGGCGGCGAAGATCAGCATCCTTCATGATGTCAGACATGCTGTTGGCAGCCGTTGCGTCGCCATAGGTTTTCACTAAAAGAATCAGACCAAACAATAATTGCAGATGGGCAAGGATCATGGTGATCAAACTGAGCTTGTTTTCAGCGGCGCCAATGCTTTGGTTATTCATGCGAGCATAAATGGCATAAGCAACCGTCGAAATGGCGGTCAGCAATAAGAGGTATGCGATGTAGTGGTGGCTGTGGGTGATTCCTGTAAACACAATGGATAGATTTAGATGACAAAGGTAAAACGTATGTAAGATAGGGCCCTAAAAAACTTAACCGACCTTTGCGTCAGCATAAATGCAAGTATTGACCCATGAGCAAGCGACAATCACCGATTAGAAAACGGGACATTCGAGACTACCACGAAGGCAAGCGCCCGGGTAAAATAGAGGTCCTTCCGACCAAGCCATCCAACTCACAGCGCGACTTAAGTATCGCCTATTCGCCTGGTGTGGCAGAGCCCTGCCTTGACATCGCTGCCAAACCTGCAGATGCATACCGCTACACAGCAAAGGGCAATTTGGTGGCAGTGATATCTAATGGCACCGCAGTTTTAGGGCTGGGTGACATAGGTCCGCTGGCCTCGAAGCCTGTGATGGAAGGCAAGGCCGTATTGTTTAAAATCTTTGCAGACATTGATGTCTTTGACCTGGAGTTGGACACAACCGACCCTGACAAGTTCATCGAAACCGTCAAAATCTTGTCACCCACCTTTGGTGGCATCAACCTGGAGGATATTTCAGCCCCAGCCTGCTTTGAAATTGAGCAGCGCCTGCGTGATGAATTGGATATCCCGGTCATGCATGATGATCAACATGGCACAGCCATCATCACGGCAGCAGCTATGCTCAATGCCATTGAGATTCAAGGCAAGACCATTGATCAAGTGAAGGTGGTCTTCAATGGAGCGGGTGCTTCAGCCATTTCCTGTGCGGCATTGTATGTGTCCTTAGGCGTAAAGTCTGATAACCTGATCATGTGTGACTCCAAGGGGGTCATTCAAAAGGGCAGGGAAGGGCTCACCTTTGAAAAAAAGCAGTTTGCCCGTGACACCAATCACTCAACCCTTGAGGAAGCGATTGTTGACGCTGACATTTTTGTAGGCCTATCGCGAGGCGATGTGCTGAGTGGAGACATGGTCAGATCCATGGCTCCCAAGCCAATTGTATTCGCCCTAGCTAACCCTGATCCAGAAATACGGTACGATATTGCCATCGCGACAAGGGATGACTTGATCATGGCTACCGGCCGGTCAGACCACCCCAACCAAGTGAACAATGTGCTGGGATTTCCTTTTATTTTCCGTGGCGCACTGGACGTGAGAGCCACAAGCATCAATGAGGCAATGAAGCTAGCTGCTGTCCGCGCCATTGCTGACCTAGCAAAGGAGCCTGTGCCTGAGATTGTGAATTTGGCCTATGGCAGCCGCAACATGGCTTTTGGGCAAGAGTACATCATCCCTAAGCCCTTTGATCCCCGGTTGATTTCCACTGTGGCACCGGCAGTCGCAAAGGCAGCTATGGACTCTGGCGTGGCGCAGTCAGACATCTCTGATTGGGAAGCTTACAAGGAAAGTTTAAAGCAGCGATTGGGCCAGGATGATCGATTCATTCGCTTGATCATGCAAAAAGCCAAAACCAAACCACAGCGGGTGGTCTTCAATGAGGCAGAGAACTACAAGGTGCTCAAAGCTGCGCAAATTGTTCAAGATGAAGGCATTGGTATCCCAATTCTGCTTGGCGATGCAGAGAAGATCAAGGCCATTGACGAAGAGTACGGACTTGGCCTAGAGGATGTCACCATCATTGACCCTAGCTCCTTTCATGTCCCCAATATTGCTGCCTACGCAGATACCTATTACCAGGACAGACAGCGCCATGGCATTGGATTGGACGAGGCGCGTCGCTTGATGCGTAACCGAAATTTTTATGGCCCCATGATGGTCAAGATGGGTGATGCAGATGCCTATGTGACCGGATCCATGGTGAAGTACACCCGGGCCGTGAAGCCCGTACTGGAGATACTGGGTCCCAAGGCGCGCGGTCGCGCCGTAGCCGGCGTCTATGTCATGCTCACCAAGAAAGGCCCTAAATTCTTTGCGGATACTGCCATCAATCAGGACCCAACGGCTGAACGCGTTGCTGAGATTGCTGTGCAGGCAGCGGAATTGGTCAAGCGCAT